>Ga0214543_1000787_pt1 | contig 57123 bp, 51 predicted proteins | sample CNSS2metaG_FD_160094 | JGI IMG/M metagenome (GOLD analysis project Ga0214543, IMG submission 160094) | Root nodule microbial communities from cowpea collected in UCLA plant growth center, Los Angeles, California, USA - CNSS2 | ecosystem: Host-associated > Plants > Roots > Nodule | place: USA...
CAATTAAAAGTTAAAATAATATTTTATTTGATTAAATATGACTTTAATAATAATTTATATGTATATATAAACAAATTTAAAAAATAAAACAAATTAAAAAATTTGAAAACTAATTAAAAAAATTAAATAAAAAACTAGACGGGCCAGCCCGACCCGGCCCGTTAGCCCGTCCTATACGGGACGGGTTGTGAATATTGGCCCGTTTCTGTTTGACGGGCCAGCCCGTCCCGGCCCGTTTTTTGACGGGCCACATACGGGTCGGGCCAAAACGGGCCGGGCTGGCCCGTTTGCCACCCCTAGCAACAACCCACCCAGTATGAATGGACGAAGAAGGGTAATGAGTTGGGGTGCATTGGGCTGTAGTAACCTGACAGCCTCTGGGGCCTGAGGAGGGGTAGCCAGGGATGTTATAGGACGTCTCTCACTTCCAGGCGCATAAGTTCCAGGAGCCCTCTGTGATCCTCGTAGTCGCCTGGCGGTCCAGCACCTAGCGCCAGGCACTATACCAGTATCTCGAGTGATATTGGTTTTGAATCTTCCAAACTGTTGGCCCACTCTATATAAGTAGCAAACACTCGCAGCAAACCTTCCCCCAATCCTGGTCAAACCAGCTTCCAGGTGACTTAACCTTATCATAAATTCCTACACTATCATTTAAGTTCTTTACCCAATGTTATTAATAAGTGATGTTGCTCCAGTTCAACCTTGCTATATTCACTCATTCCACTGTTAAGCATTATACCTCGTTTACTATATCACTCACTCCATATATTACCTTAGTTTCCTTACCTTCCAATAGCATAACCATCATGCTTTAATAATGCATATCCTACCATTCCAATTAGGACCCATTTCCTTACTCTTACTCATTGACCATTCAGTTTATCTTCCTAATCAATAATTCTCTTATTCTTCTTAATGTGACTTCTGTTTATTTAGAAATCAAAACTAGCCAACGCCATCATGTTTTAATGAACATACATGATACTCTCCCCATCCTTCCCTATATGTTTAGTTCTCCTAAGGCAATTACATATCTCAATATCAACTTACAAGACTTACTCCAGTTTCCAAATCTTGCCAATGCCTCCCACACATACATGTTCAGCAAACTCTGACATGGCGCCTGGCGGCAACCATAATGCCGCCAGTCGGTTCCTGTAGTTTTCCCAGAAACTCCTAAATTCCTCAAGTCCTGCGAACCCCGACTTATGCACCCAATTTTGATTCACTAAATGTTACAGTTCTATAGCACATGATACACATTCCCACCGCATTTATTCACTCTTTCTAATGCAGTTAAAATACAAATTCTTCCTTAGGATAACGAGATTCCAATTTCTAACTCTAAACCCTCTATCCATTGTTTCATTCGATTACGACCTTAATTAAGTGACTATACCCATCGTTTGACATCAAAACCACCCTTTAATAATTACCATTAACTTTCCCTCTGATCAGAATCCACCCAGAACCCAGAAAACCCTAAAATCGAGCCAATATGGCTCGCATTGCCTAGTGGTTCAATCATCACCGCCAGGCCCTTCATTAGAGAACCCAAAAATGAGCTACAGGTTTTGCGTCGCCTAGCGTCACCTGGCGGTACAAGGGAACCCGGGAAACACACCAGTATTATGAGTCGCCTAACGGCTATGAATAGCCTGCCAGGAGGTTTCTGGAAATTTTTCAGAATTACGAAATTTAACATACAATAGAGGTTCATGGAAATCAAACACATGCGTAAATCATACAATTCATGCTTAACATAAAACTTAACGTGAATTACTCCTCTAACCTGGTTTCCTTTGCTACACTTGAAAATTCTCCCTTCACCAAGGACCTCCTTTGTCTCCTCTCAATTCAGCTCCAAAGCCTCACTCAAACCTCACCAATCTCAATAATTCGTGCTCTCTTCTCTGAGTAAAATTCCAGCCTTGCAAAACCTTCTCTCTTTCCTCAAAATGACCTTTTAAATGGGTCTTAATGTGGGTTTAATGTAGCAAAACGAAAATGGTTTAATTTGGGTGTTTATTGCCATTCATGGTTGCATTATGGATTGTTTTTCAGCCACCTCTAGGCTGTCATTCAACTAAGGTTTCCCCTTAACTTTTCATATTCAGTCCAAAACCAAAAATACCAAAAATAAGGTTTAATTTGGGTTCTCCAAGGTTTGAACGCACAACCTCCAAATTCGTGTTTCTTGCTAACTAATATAATTCAATTACTATATCATTCCACAACATGATTGTATACATAAAAATATAAAATCACATAAATAACACATAAATGGCATACATAGGACTTGAACCCAAGTCCTCTCACATAATTAATTACTCTCAACCATTTGAGCTAGTACTTTTCCACATCATACAAGTTAGAATTAATTACCATAAATGCTCTCCCTACTCACATTAATTAATTAATTAATTAATTAATTAAATTTCACGGGTCTTACAGTACCCACACTAGACCCTACCATGGTACCCACACCACACCCTATTGTGGTTCCCGCACCACCTACCTCCACATCACAACCTTCCCATCAAGGACCATCCCCTGTCATGGTTCACACTTCTTGTAGACCTTCCTCATCCTCTAATCCCTCTCCTGATGTTGCTCCTGTAGCAGATGCTCCTAATTCAGCTGTTGATGATGTTGTCCCTCCTCTCCATAAGCGACCGATGATTGAGCCTTTTAATTGAAGGTAATATCTGATTATCTTAAATACTAATTTGTATGCCATGACTTGTTATTTGCCTTGCCTTTTTTTTATGACTTTTATGCATTTATATTTAGGTTTGTTCCTTCTAGAGTTGCTTCTCAGGCCATCACAAGATTTATTAAGCAATAGTTCCTTTCGCCTTGGCCATCATGGGGAGTGTAAGACCCAGGAAAAATAAATAAATAAATATTTATTTATTTAATAAATGCAAGGGCGAGAATCTCTAAGTTAATTAATGTGAAGAGAGAAGACAAGGAATAGTACTAGTTCAAGTGGTTAAGAGTACTTGATTATATGAAGGACTTGGGTTCAAGTCTTGTGTATGACATTGTGATGTTAATTATTAAATTTGTTTTGCGTGGGGATAAGATCTCGTGACTTAATGTATAAGCACATGTGTGCATAAAATATCATGAAACATGAGTTGGTTGAATTAGTTGTACAATTACTTTAGGATCGATTGGTTGTGTGTTCGAACCTTGGTGAACATAAAATAGTTCTTTTGCGCTCATATTATTTTGGCGATGAGGATAGACGTTCAGAAAACCCTAGCCGTCATAGAAGGAAACTAGAAGGGCTGGAAACTGTCAAGTAAATGACAATTGATGGTAATGCCCGTTTTAGTGTGGAGGCAAAGGTATGACTCTTTGGAGCAAAAAGAACTCTAGAAGAGCTTTGATGCGGGAAATCCAGGTTAGGGGAGCTGTCATTTCTTGTTTTAATGATATTATATGCAATTGCATTACGTATTGATGCATGAAAACCTCCTGAATCAAATTCTTTTATCGTTTAACCTCTTGATGTTTGTTGTATGCGATTTTAGAGAGAGTATGTGTATGCTTGTGGTTTCTATTGTATTGAGTACTCTATATGACTCCATCACTATTATGATTATTATGGTTCTTGTTTTTTTGACATGCCGAGATGTTTAGAATTTTTCACCTAAATGCGACATAATTATTAATATTTTATTATTATTATTATTATTATTCCTATTATTATTATTATTATTATTTTATTTTACTATTATTTTACTATTATTGTTATTATTACCATTTTGTTTATTTATGATTTTATTATCATTATTATAGTTTTATTATTATTCTTTATTTTGTTATTATTATTATTATTATTTTTCTATTATTGTTTTATTATTATTGTTTCATTTTATTTCATTTGATTATTGTTTTCGTTATTTTTATTTTTATTGTTTTGTTTTATTTTTATTTTTATTATTATTATTTTTGTTGTTGTTAGTTTTATTATTATCATTATTATTTTTTTATTGTCCATGCAATATTTTGGGGCAATGGTTATGTATTTTTCCTGCTTTTGTATATTGTTTGGTTGTTCAGGATTATGTTGGACTATTATCCAGTCATGTGATTATGACTGGATAAGCATATTTCATGTTATGGATTGTATGTATAGTTTTTGGGGTTCTTTGGAACTTGCTTCAAAGTGCCAAAAACCAGTATTGTGATGGACTATTATCCAATCATGTGATTATGACTGGATAAGCATATTTCATGTTATGGATTGTATGTATAGTGTTTGGGGTTCTTTGGAACTTGCTTCAAAGTGCCAAAAACCAGTAGCAGTGACGCTACTGATGTGGCACCTAGCGGCTTGGGTGTGCTGTCTGACTACTTGGGGTGTGCTGCCAGGTGATAAGGGAAAACCAGAGAAGCTTGGAACGCATGGCGCCTGGCAGAAAATGTGATCTTGCCAGATAAAAATGATCTGGTAGAGGCTCTAAAAAGCGTATGGTGCCTAGCGGCGTGACGTGTCCGGCAGGCGGTCTGGAACCAAGTTCCGCCTAGCGACGCAAGAGGTGCGCCAGACGGTTTTGGGTGCAGAGTTTGATCGCGAGGAGGAATTCTACACAACTTTGGATGAAGGTCATGATGCGATGCTTTGGCTGGGGGTCCAGTTACGAGTGTAACTTGTATTGGGTTAAGACGTGGCCACTCGAGGTTGTAGCCTGGTGGTTTAGGAAGTCCAGTGGAGTGTGCGAGATCGTGACTCATATGACGAGGTTTTGGAAGATTGCCCTCTTTAGTGCAACTGAATGAGTTTGGTAGTCTTGGGGTAACTACAGACTACAGTTCGTTTTGGGGAACTCCACTTGGTGTCGCAGATTGTGGCCATGACAATTTATTCCCGCGTGTGGACTATTAGGTGGTGGCCTATAGTCGGAGGGGCGAGTAGACACTCGTGCAACAAAGATCGATCAGTGGACTCATCAAAGGGTGTAGAATCAAGAGACATCCAACATAAGGTTTGGAAGTTAAGGAACCAGGGATTTGGGGCTAACACAAGTTAGGGTTATGAAATGCTTTAATTATGTCATGTTTTAATTGTCCTTCTTGTATTTGAGCTCACCCTATCTGTGTGTGTTTGGCGATAATCATGTAACTTGTTACATGGGAGCAGATGTTGATGTAGGTGAGCGTGTGGATGCCTAGAGTCGGAGTGGGGACCAGCTGTGGGAGTTTTTACTAGTTTTCTTCATGAACTATTTTGTAATGAATATTATGCACAATTAATCTTTGGAATAATTGAATGTCGTTTGGATTTTATAATTGGCATGTTGAAATAAAGATTTAACTTTTCCCTCATTTTGGGAAATGAATTATCATAAATGTGATTTTATACTTGTATCCCTATTTTAATTATTTAAATTAGTAATATCCGGTCGGGATGTTACAGGGGACCATACTTCCAGAAGAGAAAGAACCTTTATGGCAACGATTTAAGGTAAAATGTCATGAAACTTATTTTCATTACGTATTTATGTATGTATTTCAAATCAAAAATAGATGTTCACTACTATTAGACTTTAAATACCATGCATATTGTGTTGTCGAGATCATATGTACTTGATTTATTTTTACAGATGTTGGTTCAATGGAGACTTGAGCACGAAGGTCAAATTCAAAAAAAAATTCCACTTGAGAGCATCTCATAGGCTATCTGAGATGTTTAGAGATGCCCGGATTGCAAGAGAGCGCCCTTATTGGATTGGGGACCATATCTAGAATCGATTGCTAGAACATTGGAATTCTCTTTCTTATCGCAATAAATGTATTATAGCCCAGAGGAATAGAGCTTTAGAAAAGGGTGGGACCCTACATACAGGTGGTTTCATTATCACACATGAGCATGCCCTTCGTATGGTATAAACCTTAATTCTTTTTATTTTCATATTATGGTATAATTTACGTCTTTTAAAATCAATGTATATATATAACCCTTTATTTTGTTAAAGGCAAAAGAGTTGGGGCGAGAGGCATATATTGATGAGGTATTAACCAAACTCATCTTCGTAAGGGATCTGGCCAGTTTGTTGATGAAAGGTCTCGAAAACACATGTAAGGAAATCCTTTTACTATTTATTATTTCCTTTAAACTTAAATGTTGTACCTTATTTAACTAATTTGTCATTATTTTCTTTAACAGGAAGAATTTTCAACTAGACTCTCATAGGTCAAATCTTAGCAAAGGTCTTGTGCTGATGCGTCAGAGCATAATCATGATGTTGATAAGGAAGACGTCATTAGGACACAGTTCTAGGTTGATGTTGTTGGCAGAAAAAATAAAGGAAGACTTTATGGCACTAGAGAACTTGACAAAGGTTACACTGTTGGAAGAGGTATCCACAAACAACAAGCATCTTCTTCCAGCAGTGTTGAGGAGGTTGTGAACCGACTCACGCAATGACTAGAAGAACATGATCAGGCTTATGAAAATTTGAGAAGTCAGTTTCAAAGCTTCCAAAATCTAGTCATGGCCTTTCTACCTCCTGATGCCCACACCCGTCTTCAACAACAGCAGTCCAGCCCAACACCGCCCCAGCAACAACCCACTGTAGTCCAACCCACTACAGTCCAATCCACTCCACTCCAACCCACTCCACTCCAGTCCAACCCACTCCAGTCCAACCCACTCTAGTCTTGCCCAGTCTAGTCCATCGTAGTCCAGCCACAAACTGAGCCACAAGAAGACCCTGCAAAAGAAAATCATTTAGATGATTATGTAGATTATTAGGAATTTTTTCTATATTTAGGTGGGGGGAATGTTAGACCCGGAAAAATTAAATAATTAAATAAATAATTATTTAATAAATGCGGGTAATAGAAGCCTTTATGGTATTTAATGTTAGTTGTTGTGACGTGGAAAAGTACTAGCTCAAGTAGTTGAGAGTACTTGATTGTGTGAGAGTACTTAGGTTCGAGTCTTATGTATGTCATGTATGTGTTTTTTGATTTATTATTAATTTTAATCATATGCATGATTATGTTGGGTAATAACATAACTATAGAATTAGAGGAATTAACACAAACATGACTTGGTTGAATCGGTTGTGTAATTGTCTTGTGATTGAGTGGTTGTGGGTTCAACCCCTTGCTGAGAACAAATTGATCTCTTTATTTTTGTTAAAATACTTATGGTCTGAATGTGAAAGGGTGGGAAAACCTAGAGAGACAATGGGCAGTCAAGGGAGTTGGGAAACAACCCATAATGGTCTATGAAAGGTAATTATAGACATTAAAAAGGGTAATTTCGTTTTTTTTCATTAACTATAATTAAGAACCATATAAAAAGGGAAATTTGGGTAATTAGAAGGGTTTTGTAAAGTCTCAAATCTAGAGTGAAATGGGAGCACGAGTTTGGGGTGCCAAGGGGAGTCAGAGAGAATCAAGAAATCTGAGTTTTGAAGAGCAAAATGGGGGGTTATTGGTGGTACTGCAAAGTTAAGGTTAAAAGACCCAATTGAGCAAGGAATTCTAGGTTAGGGATGCTCCTTTCCATGCAATTATATGATTGTTGAGGCAAATTTCGTGTGTAATGTAATATGCAGTAATTAAGTAACTTTGCCATATAATTTGCTTGACAACATGCTCTGAATTGGGGTATGGGATTGTTTTGTTGTAATGTGATAAAACCTTATGAGTTTGTATGGAAATTATGTTATTTTATATACTGTTAGTATATAAGGTCTGATTTCGCATTTTTGGGTGACTAATTTGGTGTCCAAATCATGCACATAATGTTGTATCCTGTGATGAATTGTTTGGCATAGTGGTATGGGATTTTGGGCATTTTGGGATAGGTTTCTGCATGCATGACAAGGAGGATAGGTGTTATTCTCGCTCAAGCTAACTAGGCTCGCCTAGGAGAGAATAGCAGAAACGAAATTCTAGGTTGTGTCTGCACATCTCGCTCAAGCGAGAGCAGCTCGCCTAGGCGAGAAATCGCGTAGTGGTGAGTTTGTGCTCGAGGGTCTCGCTCAGGTGAGGAGCCCATGGTTTGAGCGACAAAGTACCTCGCTCAGGCGAGAGGTACTCGCCTAAGCGAGAAATCGCAACTAATGAGTGTGTGTTCTAATGTCTCGCCGCCTAGGCGAGAGATGTTATGTTGAGCGAAGTGAGATCTCGCCCAAGCGAGAGGAGCTCGCCTAAGCGAGTCTTCGCACGTAAACCATGGTAGCACGCTCACTCAAGCAAGGAAGCTAGCTTGAGTGAGACAAGCCTGGTGGCTGAAGCTAATGCTTCTAGCCCAAGCGAATTTAGTGCAGTTTATGTGTATTGTTGTGCGCATGGATGCGAACATGGATCAGAAGATGTTGTACCATGAGCAGGTAGGTTCATGGATGGTGGTTGGCATGTGATGGTATGAGCAGGGAGGCTCATACCCAATTACTCTCCTGTGGGGATACAAAAGTGAGGTAGGTTCGTATGTTTCGTGCTCACAGTTGAGAGATGTTGCGTGCGGGGAGGTACGTAGCTGGTGGATCACATGTGTTGGACTACGGGCAGGCATGTCCGTAGAGTAGGACTACGAGCGGGGAGGTTCGTAGAGGCAGGACCACGAGCTGATAGGTTCGTATGAGCATCATGAATCCTGAGTCCATGGCTAACTTTGTTGATTAAATTGGAGGTGTAAGAGCCTTGGGGGTATTATGGATGTAATTATGGTCTAACTATGAGAATATCATTGGGTATATTTGTATTATTAAACTGATACGAATTGATATGTCTCTTATAATCTGTTGAGCTCACCCTTTCTGTTTGTGTTTGGCGATGATCGTGTAACGTGTTACACGGGAGCAGATGATACTACAGGTGATACTGAGGGTGCTCAGGCTACGGAGTGAGGCTAGCTAGGATAGAGCTAGGGATTTTATTACTGCTTTCATGGTTTTATTTGAAACTTATAATGACTTTTGATTTAATTTCATTTGAGTATTGTCGCATTAAATATTAAATTTTATTTTCCCGCGTTTGGGATTAATAATATTGCGATGTTTAAACTTCTTTTTATATCTTTGAATATTTAAATAAGTAATATTCATTAAGGATGTTACAGTAAACATACATGACATGCCTAGTTTTGAGAATGAAGAAATAAAATTCATTCATCCCTCCATACCTCGTTGTGGAGGTGGAGTGTTTAAGTAATGCGTAGTCGCATATGGTTCAATGCGAGGGACATTTATTGATATGGATGCACGATGCATTCTAGGATCATTTAACATTTGTGGAACTGACAAAAATAAACATGAGTTTGCTATATACCAGGACATGTACTCTAATGTGTGCACAAGTGGCCTAAGCATCGGTAATCCATTTAACGTTAACTCATGTCGGTTCTTCCAAACCTCTATCCATTACGCATGTCTAGTAACCCAGTTCTCATCTTGTCTCCCCCTCATGTCTAATTTATTTATATGATCAAGGTTGTTGGGTTCTTTAAGGATGTCTTGTGATAGCCTAAATTGTAACTTCACCTATCCGACTAGTGCCATTCAACAATGTCAAAACAAATTAAAGTTGTGCATGACGTCCATATTGCTTGATCCCGATATGCTTCAAAGTGAATTATAGAGTCCAAACCCTCATAAGGAACCCAATTAAATTACAAAAGTAATTTTAAAGGTAGTAAGTTATTTAGGTTTTTTTGATTGCTATACAAATGTAAAATGTTACCTTTTTCTGTTGTATGTGGTCTATCCTTGTACAGTATTCGGCTAAATCATTGTGGGGAACATTTTTGTAGTATAGTACTCAACCTCCGTTCCATTAGCAAATAAGCGGGAAAGTTGGTCGTACTCTTGAAATGGGTACAATAAAGGGCATCTGAAACCATGCCCATGATTGTAACAATGAAGCACATCCACCCATAGTCTTGGCACATCGATATGTTACTCTGCACATTTCTCTATACAAGACCTGAACCCCAACTATATCTCTTGGTTCTTCGAAGATTACTCAAATAGTTCAAGTACATTAACTGTACTTTATTCCCAGTCTTATCGGGCATTAAAATCCCTCTAATCAATCCTAATATATAAGCTCTGACATGTGCATGAATGACCTCAATATTGGAATTTTCATCTATAGGCAATAAATTTTCCCTTAACCATTTTAGTTTGATCATAAAACCTACAATAGATTCCCCTTTAACTAGTGTTATACCTAATAAGGTATCACACATCTCGTCCCAATCCAACATACTTGGATTAATGATAGGGGGTCCATCGACACGAAGGCCTACATGAAGTGACACATCTTGTAAGGTTATGGTGCATTCTCTAGTCGGCAAATGAAAAGTGTGTGTTTCAGGCCTCCACCTTTCTAGCAAGGCAGTTACTAAACCATGATCAACCCTTAGATGTCTCAATTTTGACACACCATTAAACCCTGCATCCTTTATTATAGAACAATAATTAGACGTGGTTCAGGCATGGGGTAACAACAAAATGATACAATGCTCCCTTCCGCATCCTAAACAACCAAGTAACATTGGTAAGTTCACATAAAAAAACTAACATTTGTCTCGAGGTGAGGAAAGCAAGCCCAAGGTTAGTGCATGGTTGTTATTATTATATCTAGTGATGTTTGATTGGTTTTGATTTGTGTATTAAATTTTGGTTCAGCTGGTGAATAATATACTACCAAAACCATGTAATTGAGGGAATAAGAACACATAGGGAAGGAAAGTGCATGGGAGAGTGAAACATTGAGGATGCTAATACATTAAATGCTTCAATTAATTTATTTTAGCTCATACATTAAATATAAATAAGAAAATATATTATTACCATTGAAACACATTTTAAGTATTGGAGTTGTAATTTATCCATTAACCATAACTAAGTCCTAACTCACCTAAATAAGCTCTTCTTTTATTGACACTATGTATAAATTGGTTCTTAATTTTTACCATTTAAAATTTAACATAAAAGTTAGAGTCTTACTCAACTTGAGTTTGATAGAATCCATTGTTCAACATTAAATTTTATTATCTGACTAATAAATTCAGATAATAAATTGGCTAACATTAATTTATATTTAAAATTTTAGTATTTGACTCATAACATTAAATGTTATTGATTTGTGAAAAACTTAATAAATTTTCAGTTTCATATAAAAAGTAAGAATTAATATTTAATTAGATTAAGTTAACAATAATAATTTTTAGATTAATGTTTAATATAAATTATAATTAATTAAATTATTTAATCTTACAATTTTTTTGCTGATTTTAGTTTTATTCAAAAAATATTTAATTTGATTAAATTAACATATGATCATGTTTATATTGATATTTAGTATAAATTATAATTATTTAATTTTTTTATAGTTCGATGTTGCTTAAAAAAAAAGGTTTATGCTTAAACTTGAAAAGACCATATAGATCAAATTATTTCTAGATGAACGTAGTTTGCAAAGGCAGGACCATCATAACTTAAAGACGTTTGTTAACATATTCAGTTAGAGTTTCTTTTACAAATCTCTAAATGACATGATTAGCGTTGTGTTGGATTCTAGATGCAAAAGGCTTCAATTTGAGTATTATAAAATACTTTCTGAACCTTTGTACGAGATGCTATTTAATCTGGAAGTTCAAAGCAGTTACTTGGGGCAAAGACAGGTTCAACCATTCTTGGTTCAATTAGCAAAGCTGGGAGCAAACCCCTCCTATTCATCTTATATGCTTAATGATAAATCAAAATTGTCAAGCCACTTTGGACATAAGTCACTTAAAATAAAATTAATTGTTTATTCCTTCAATTTGTAGAAGACTTTCCTTATAAATTACCAAAGAGAACATACCACCATGTGCTTTGAAACCAACCTTTGTAATTTTGTGAGTACTTAAGTCAAACCAAACTAGTTCACCATCATGTGTTTCAAAGAGTATATTGCCCATACTCCTTGCTCCAATAGGTCTTGCATTGCAAGGTAAGGGTCCAAGAGTAAAGAGTTTATTCCATGTTTCTTTCTTACCAAGCTCAGTCAAAATTGATATGTAAAAGATCTTTGTACATTCATAATTGGACATCAAAGCAATTGACCCATTTAAGAGAAACAAGTATCGGTTCACACACCACATATCAAAATCATCACATATGTCTAAAGGTATGTCTAAAGGTGTGAGGGTTGTGTAGTATGCCTCATTGCTCATGTCAAATGATACCAAGTACACATCATTTTTGGTTTCACATAACCAATGGCACATTCCATCAAAGTAGAAATTACCATCAAGACCACATTCCATTGAAAAAGTGATATCAATTTTAACTTTTCGCCAAGTGTTACTTCTTAGGCTATAAATCTCATATAAGGGTGTGTAATCCCATTCAGTAAAATCTTCATCCTCCCTGGTGCGAGGTTCCATACATCTAATCACCTTATAATCATCTCTAATGAAATCATAACCAAAGCCCAAATATCTCATTGAATGAAAGACATGAAACGGCACAAACTCAGTTGGACTGCGAGGAATGACCTTTAGTTCACCGGTAGCTGGATTCCATAAATACACATATTTGATTTGATATAGGAAAAAACAAAGAATCCCATTAACACTAGAAGAACCCACAAAATTATTTTTAGAATGGTGACCCTCTAGTGGATTTGTCCAATATAATTTGTCCACATTTTGAAAGCTCTCACCATAAAGTAAAAAAAAAGAGGGCTTATAAATAAACTCGTCATCAATGTATCTAAGACATAGAATGACAGATGTATCATCATAGAAGCAATGATGATTAGATATGAAATTAATATAAAAGAGATCTACGAAAAGTGAATTTTCAAACAAGAGGTCCCATGATTTACATAGGCTTCCAAATCTCTTAAGAGATTTCAAAGGAAGTTTGAAAAGAATTGAGAATGCAAGATCATCATGTAAATGGTTATGAAGCTTTTGGGTCAGAAACTTGTTCTCCATCTCTTGTCTATGCCAAAAGTGAATGAGTTGCCAATGATCTTTGGTATTCTCACTCCAAAGGTAAATGGGATGGATAATGAGTTTGCAATGTTTGTTAATGAGATTCTTGATGGTGGTCTCTTCCAAGTACTCCAACTAATGAAGAAAAAATGAGTTAACAAAGAAAATAACATGAAAAATGGGTTAAGTTAATTTATGTACCTGATCATCCTTCAGGAAGAGAGTGATTTTGGTTCCTCTTGAGAGGTGTTGGGCATTAATATCCTTGGTAACAATAAACGAGCCATCGTGTTGAGATTCCCAAATATATTGTCCAAGGTCATTATACTGAGAGGTGATGATAACCTTTTGAGCAACCAAAAAGGCAGAGTAGAAGCCAACACCCAAATTATCGATCAAATCTAAAATAGATACACACAACATTACAATTAATCAACATGCAAAGTGAATGAAAATGGAACATTGTCACAAACATACCATCGCTAGTCATTCCAATACCATTATCGATGACAAAAAGTGTTTTATTTTCCTTGTGAGGGACCAATCTAATAGACAATTCGTCATCTAAAATTTTCATGTCGGCAAGCCTCTCAAATCGACTTTTATTTAAAGCCTATGAAGGTACATATTGATTAATAATTGTTCCAAAAAAGAAATGTACAAATATAAAATCAAATTTAAATGATAACTTACATTAGAAGCATTGTTAATAAGTTCGCGAAGGAAGATTTCTTTGTTGGAATAGAAAGTCTTCTTCATGAGACTCAACATCTCACTCATCTCACCTTCCAAAACCAATGTCTCAACATTCACCATTGCAATTGCTTTGTAATGATAACAAACTAGATTGGATCAATATAATGAAACAAAGTTACTAATGATCATCTTTTATATTCATTAACACATCCACTAAGTATAACCATTTAATGCGGTATCATCCTTAATATTTACTTTTAATAATTTAATTTTAAAATAATTATCAATTTTTTAAATTTAATGAATTAATTTTTAAAATTATTTTTAATCATTATTACCTTCAATTGTAGTATTCTTTTTTTTTTCTTTTTTTTTTCGAACATCAAATAATTTTTTACTTTAAATCTGTAATTAAGTCATTATTTTAATACAGCATAAAATCGTTGAATTTAATTTCATTATTACAAATAATATTGTTGGAAATATATTATAAATATAGTAATAAAAATAAAATAAAAATTGAAACAAATATTGTACAGTTTCATAGTATATTTTGTTTAATTATATAATTATACTAATTAAAACTTTATTAAATTCTATTAATTAGTAATTCGTTGAAGTATCTTATAATTTATCTTAATATATTAATATCTTTTAATAATATTTATGTTAATATAATTATTACTTAACATAATGAAGTATGAAAAAAAATATACCAAAGATATTAACAATTATTGAAAATATTATCTTACTTTTAAATACTTTTCTCTTCTTTCTTTGTTTATCCTTCTCTACCTGTTTATATAAAATAAATTGATACTGTAACCAAGCTATAGAAGGAGATGAATAAAACATTAGACATTTTATAATCTAGTTTACAGAAACAAAATAATATTACAAAAGACAAAAAAAATGCACACAAAAAGTTCAGAGTAGTTCATTCCAAATGCAGAGGTTACCTTCGGATTATCGATTTTCATTGTTTTAAAGGTAAAATAATGTTTGACAAGTGGAGATTTCATAATTTTAAAGTAAAATAATATTTAAAATTTTAAATAAAACATTAAAAGAAAGTTTTAAAACATTAAAATAATTTGAAAATTTAAAATAGACTTAAACATTTGGTCTAACGAGTATAGATCGTCTACTAACTCCGTCCAGCAACTCCATCAACAACTACAAAATGTTTTAAAATTAAAAAAAATTACAAAATATTTTTAATTTTCTAAACTACTCTATAAGTGTGTTTCCATTGGATTCTCCTTTTGAATGCCAAACTTCATGGATTGTTGTATTGGAGTATGAGATAATCCTCTATGATACCCTTTTTCTTAAAGTGGATTTCTCTTTAAATTCATACTACTTGAAGATTGATTCATTCTCCTTAAATTTGGTAGTGGTAAATTGTTCCCTCCTTCTTAAATTTCTTCTTGTCCTTTCATGAGGTGGATGATTTCGTATAACATTTCATTATCTTGAGTTTGTTGTTTTTTTATACCGGATTAGTATTAATAATGACTTTGTGTATCTTAAGCAATTTGTTTAAAAATTCACTATTGATTCAATAAGTTGTCTTAGTATATTTAATGTCTGACCTAGATAATAGAAATTCACATGATCGATTTTTATATTTTTAAAGCGAAATAATATTAAACAAGTGGAAATTGTATTTTATAATGAGAGATATTTCCTAGTGGTTATCTAAAACTGGCACCGTCTTATTAAAAATTTAAATTTACATTAACATAAAATCAATTTAAAACTAACGCTAAATGAACCTTTAACTTATAGCTTTTTTATTTTCATTTGCTGTTATTTTCTTCCCACGAGTTTCTTTCTCTTTCGACACTACAAGAACTCGTTTCTGTAATTCCACTGCTTTCACTATTCGACAAATCTACCTAGACAAACATTTCAAGTTTCTTTCTCATCTGCAGATTCTACTATTTGAAACAGTTTCAAATCTCTTCTTCTCTCGGAAGCCATTTTCTTCTTCTTCCAAATAGTAAATGTGTTTCTTCTTTAATTTAACTGTTTGTTTCTCCTCGTGATTATTTTTAGTTTTAGCTTGTTATAACCTAACTTTAATTTTTTTAACCCTAATTTGAATTTTAAAGAAAAATAAACAAATGAAGCAAATAAGAGTAAATTAAAATCTTTTGGATTCACCACTACATTAATCATTCAATTTTCTCTTATTTTTTTAAGAGCTAGATGAGTTTTTTCTAAAGTTTCACTCTTACAAATGTTAATTTATCCATTAACCATAACTAAGTTTTAACTCACACCTAAATAACCTCTTCTTTTATTGACACTATGTATAAATTGGTTCTTAATTTTTACCATTTAAAATTTAAAATAAAAGTTAGAGGCCAACCCAACTTGGGTTTTCCATAATCCATTGTTCAACATTAAATTTTATTATCTGACTAATAAATTCAGATAATAAATTGGCCAAAATTAATTCATATTTTAAAATTTATTATTTGACTCATACATTAAATGTTATTGGTTTGTGAAAAACTTAATAAATTTTCAGTTTCATATAAAAAATAAGAATTAATATTTAATTATTTAAAGTTAACAATAATAATTTTTAGATTAATGTTTAATATAAATTATAATTAATTGAATTATTTAATCTTACGATATTTTGCTGATTTCTTTTTTATTTAAAAAATGTTTAATTAGATTAAATTAACATACGATCATTTTTATATTGATATTTAGTATAAATTATAATTATTTAATTTTTTTATAGTTTGATGCTGCTTAAAAAAAAATTTGCTTAAACTTGAAAAGACCTTATAGATCAAATTATTTTTAGATGAACGCAGTTTGCAAAGACAGGACCAGCATAACTCAAAGATGTTTGTTAATTGTTTCGGTTATAGCTTCTTTTACAAATCTCTAAATGAGATGATTAGGGTTGTGTTGGATTCTATTTGCAAAAATCTTCGATTTGAGTATTATCAAATATTTTTTGGAGCTTTGTATGAGATGCAATTTATTCCGGATGTTCGGGACAATTATTTGAGTAGAGACACGTTCAACCAATCTTGATGCAATTAGCTAGGAGCAAATCCGTCCTCTTCATATGATACACTTAATTATAACTCAAAATTGTCAAGTCACTTTGAACATATACAAGAGAAAATTCTAATAACAAGTCATAAGTCACCTAAAATAAAATTAATTGTTTATTCCTTTAATTTTTAGAAGACTTTCCTTATAAATTACCATGGAGAACATACCACCATGTGCTTTGACACCTACCTTTGTAATTTTGTGAGTACTTAAGTCAAACCAAACTAGTTCACCATCATGTGTTTCGAAGAGAATATTGCCCATACTCCTTGCTCCAATAGGTCTTGCATTACAAGGTAAGGGTCCAAGAGTGAAGAGTTTATTCCATGTTTCTTTCTTACCAAGCTCAGAGGTACTTGTACATTCATAATATGACATCAAAGCAATTGATCCATTTAAGAGAAACAAGTATCGTTGCACATAATTCATATTAAAATCATCACATATGTCTAAAGGTATGTCTAAAGGTGTGAGGGTTGTGTAATATGCCTCATTGCTCATGTCAAATGATACCAAGTACACATCATTTTCGGTTCGACATAACCAATGGCACATTCCATCAAAGTAGAAATTACCATCAAGTCCATATGACATTGAAAAAGTGATATCAATTTTAACTTTCCGCCAAGTGTTACTTGTTAGGCTATAAATCTCAAATAAGGGTGTGTAATCCCATTCAGTATAATCTTCGTCCTCCCTGGTGCGAGGTTCCACACTTCTAATCACCTTATAATCATCTCTAATGCAATCATAACCAAAGCCCAAATATCTCATTGAATGAAAGATATGAAATGGCACATACTCAGTTGGACTGCAAGGAATGACCTTTAGTTCACCAGTAGCCGGATTCCATAAATACACAGATTTATTTTTAAATAGGGAAAAACAAAGAATTCCATTAACACTAGAAGAACCCACAATCTTATTTTCAAAACAACGACCCTCTAGTGGATTTGTCCAATTTAATTTGTCGACATTTTGAAACATGTCACCAGAAAGTAAAAATAACGAGGGCTTATAATTAATCTCATCATTGAGACATAGAATGACAGATGTATCATTGTAAAAACAATGATGATTAGATATGAAATTAATTTGAAAGAGATCTACGAAAAGTGAATTTTCAAACAAGAGGGCCCATGATATCCATAGGATTCCAAATCTCTTGAGAGATTTCAAAGGAAGTTTGAAAAGAATCGAGAATGCAAGATCATCAGGTAAGTGGTTATGAAGCTTTTGGGCCAAAAACTTGTTCTCCATCTCTTGTCTATGCCAAAAGTTAATTAGTTGCCAATGATCTTTGGTGTTCTCACTCCAAAGGTAAATGGGATGGATCATGAGTTGGCAATGTTTGTTAACGAGATTCTTGATGGTGGTCTCTTACAAGTACTCCAACTAATGAAGAAAAAAATGAGTTAACAAAGAAAGTAACATGAAAAAGGGGGAAAAGTTAATTTATGTACCTGATCATCCTTCAGGAAGAGAGTGATTTTGGTTCCTCTTGAGAGGTGTTGGGCATTAATATCAATGGTAACAATAAAAGAGGCATCGGGTTGGGATTCCCAAATATATTGTCCAAGGTCATTATACTGAGAGGTGATGATAACCTTTTGAGCAACCAAAAAGGTAGAGTAGAAGCCAACACCCAAATTATCGATCAAATCTAAAATAGACACACACAACATTACAATTAATCAACATGCAAAGTGAATGAAAATGGAACACGGTCACAAACATACCATCGTTGGTCATTCCAATACCATTATCGATGACAAAAAGTGTTTTGTTTTCCTTGTGAGGGACCAATCTAATAGATAATTCATCATCTAAAATTCTCATGTCGGCAAGCCTCTCAAATCGACTTTTATCTAAAGCCTATGAAGGTACATATTGATTAATAATTGTTCCAGAAAAGAAATGTACAAATATAAAATCAAATTTAAATGATAACTTACATTAAAAGCATTGTTAATAAGTTCGCGAAGGAAGATTTCTTTGTTGGAATAAAAAGTCTTCTTCATGAGACTCAACATCTCATTCATCTCTCACCTTCCAAAACTAATGTCTCAACATTCACCAGTGCAATTGCTTTTTAATAATAACAAACTAGATTGGATCAATATAATGAAACAAATTTACTGATGACCATCTTTTATATTCATTAACACATCCACTAGGTATAACCACTTAATGCGGTATCATCCTTAATATTTACTTTTAATAATTAAATTTTAAAATAATTATCAATTTTTAAGTTTAATGAATTAAATTTTAAAATTATTTTTTAATCATTATTATCTTGATATTTAGTATTTTTTATTTTTTTTTAAGTTTTCGAACATGAAATAATTTTTTTAATTTAAATTAGTAATTAAGTCATTATTTTAATACAGCAGAAATCGTAGAATTTAATTTCATTATTACAAATAATATTATTGGAAATATATTATAAATATAGTAATAAAAATAAAATAAAAATTGAAACAAATATTAGATTTATCAAAATGGGTTGGAACTCGCAAGTCAACCTGGCCCACCACAGGTTCAGGTCGGGTTGGGTTGAAAAAAAATTTTCAATTTTCAATACGGGTTAATTTTTGACCCGACCTACCTAGAACCCGGCTCATCCAGGTTGAATTGTGTTGAGCCGAGTTGGCTCACCCACCTGTAAATAAAGGGTCATACAAGCGTTTTTTCTTAATTTGGCCTTTGCATTTGGGTCATGTTAGGTTATTTTTTTTAGCCAACACATAAATAATTTGTGTTTTTGTGATTTTAGTTTATAGTTTGATTCTATTAAAGTTTATTTAGATTTTAATTAGAATTATAATTTAGTTTTGAATGAAAAAATTAAGTGAGTCTGTGAATCAACCCATTTAATCCATCAACCCATGGCGAGCCACGTCAAGTTCAAATTTTTGGATTTACTAATAAATGAGCTGAATTAGATTCACTCACTAAATTATCATTCTGGAATGGATCGAGTCGAATTAGTCGTTTCGACATCTCTGACAAATAGTGTACGTTTCATAGTATATTTTGTTGAATTCGCGGACCGATATAAAAAAAATGAGATTCCCTCTATTCTTTCTCCCCCACACTGTCGCGCTTTCGTTCTCCCTAAAATCGTTCTCCCCCAAAATCGTCTCCCAATCGCCAGAACTGTGTCGGTGCCTCATTGTTGTGATGCTACCAGCCCTCCCTTGACGTTGTCTTAAGGCTCCGCAGCCTAGCGTGACACTCCCCACGAAAATCCAGCCCCAATTCTTCAGTCATAACCTTCTGATAGCATGGTCGGCGTCACTGGTGGTGTCACTAGCAACGACGCCTCTTTCTCCCCAGATTCATCGGTTTAGGTACGAATATCTAAATTGTGCCTACTTGAAATGTTTGTGATTTGAGAATCTGCTTGCTTTAATTCAACGCACAACATTCTTTGCCATTATGTAGCATCTAACCATTATGTAGCCTACTTGAATTCTTTGCCATGTTTCCGTTGAGCATTTTTCAAATCCTGAATATATTTTATCTGAAGTGTAATAGTTTGGATTTGGAAGAATTCGGTGTCGAATTTTGGTTCTAGAGTTTTCATGAAAGGGGGTGTAATAGTGTTCTATTTTTTTCAATTCAAATTCTGCTGTTAATTCATTTTTTGTAGTGTAAATGTTTTGAAGAATTCGGTGCTTACCAGACTCGCACTAACTGAGCATTTTTGTGAAAGAGTCTTAGTTTTTTATAAACCCTTCTTCTGCTTTATTTTTTGAAGCTATTATTATACAAAGATCTATGCAATGTACATGTACATCTATGGAAATTGCATTGTGATGCTTGGTTTGGTTTCAGTTTGCAGTTTTTCCCTAAGAAAGTAGGAACACCAAGTTGAAGTGAGATTGTATTCATAGCTCCCACTGGGGCAGAGATCACTTCCAAGAAGCAGTTGGAGCATTACCTAAGGGCACATCCTTGGAATCCGACGATCTCTGAGTTTGACTAGGGAACCAGTGAGTAGTACCTAAGACCATTATGTGCAAATTTGGATTTTGTAAAAGTTATATATGATAAATTGCTAGACTGATGTTATACATTCACCTTCTACATACATTCACCTTAAAATTGGACCAAAATAGAATTAAAATTAACTAGTGCAACCATGGTTTTCCCATTGCTCATGTCATCCCACCAAGCACTCACATGCTTCCCTTCTCTAACCAAATTCCCTCTTCCAGTTTGGTTCACCATATAGGCTGCACAATTATCACACCATGGTCTAATTGAACCTGCAACTTAAGGAACTCGGGTTCCTTATTGTCTCCCTTGAAAAGATGAACATGAAATGCTTCAGATTCAGTTTCCTTCTGAATTAGACACTGGACCATACACTTTTACCCCCATTTTTGTGTCTAATTTTACTTTCTTTCTTTGTAGTTTTATTGTGTTTGTCTATGAAGTTGTGCTTTTATGCTGTTCACTCATGACTTTACTTCAAAAGTCCTTGGTTTATTATTACCATACAAATTTTGTTTGAAAAGAAAAAAATCTAAGGATCTGTTTAGATGATTGGTGTTTTCTAAAACAAAAAAAGAATTATTGGTGTGGAACATTTGATTTCATAGTAGTTGGCCTACTTACTAGCACTCTTTTATGATCTTGAATTTGTTTAGAAAGACAGTTTGTTGTTTAGGGAGCTTAGGTATTAATTTCTAGTCATTGTAGCATAAAGTTATTTTTACTTGCTAGTTTTAGGTTCTAAGTAGTCAAATTTTAATTTTCTTGTTAATTTCGAAATTTGACTTGATTTTTATATTTGTTTTAGCATTGAAAACTTGTATAGATAGTGATTTAGTATTTCAAATAATTAGATTAGTGCAGTTTTCATATTTGACAATTTTAGCCTATTCTAGTAACTAGGTTTAGGTTCTAGGTTGTCATATTTTGAGTTTTGGGTTGTTTTTATAATTTGAGTCTGTTCTTAGGTATATTTTATCATTTTAAACTTGTTGGGATAGTTGCTTTACAGATCCTTAAGTTATTTTACTACATTTGCAAATTGTTGGCCATTCTAGTGGAATTTGTAAAGTTTGAATGGTGATTTTTAGAATTTTATGTAGGAATCAGTTTTTGATTAATACACATCTAAAGTTTTTGCTGCCATAGGGGTCATGCATAATTTCATCTAGATTAATGCTACATTTCAATGAAAAAATAATCAAGTTAGGTGTTTAACTAGACTAGAGATTCATAAACTAGCCACACAAGTTAGTCTCCACACCAGCTTTCGTTTTCCTTGATATTCTTCACTTTTAGCTTAGTTTTCATCTTTCATATACTAATTACATTGTTTTTGCATCATTCCTCAACATTTCCTTTGCTGATTGGGTAGTCTTAGCTCATTTTGACCAATTTGTAGTTGATTTTTTGTGTTTTCACTAGGCAGATTTGAATTCCCTTCCTAATTCTATTTTCTGATGTCTTCTCTACATTTCTTTTTGTAACTAGAAGACGTCTAAGGGGGTTTATAAAAGTTTTATGCAGTAGTTTACTTCAGCTCTAAATTTGGTTAGTTTTAGCATAGTTTAGTGCTAATATTAGGTCTTAAGTACTTAGATTTTTAGTTGTAGTTAGTTTTAGCAGTATGAGGTGTTTGGTAGTCATTTTTTGCCACTATAAACTGGTTAGGATAGTTAGATTACAATTCCATAGGTTATCATATTACATGCATATAGCAAAGGGTTGATTTGATAGACTAGTCTTGGTTTTAGGTAGTGATTTTTGGTAAATCTTTAAGGAGATAGTTTGTGAGTTAGGATTTAATTTTTCTTAAGTCATTTTAACCTTCTCTAGATTGTTCCTTTCTAGTTCTAGCCATGGTTAACCATAAGCTTCGTTTGAGCCTAGTTTTAGTGTGTTTTTAGAGGTTTAAGGTAGTGAAATTTTGACTTTTAGGTGGAATTTTAGTTTTGAGTTGTTTCTTAGGTACCTTTAATAATTTTATCTTTGTTTAGTAGGTCCTTGGTATTGTTTTTACTAGTTTTGCATCATAGATTTCAGAATAGAGAATAAAGGCAAAAAGTTAACTCTTCGTCAAGTTTTCAGCTTTTCAGCCAAGTTACTGCATTCTTTCTTTGTTTTTGTTAGTTTTTTTGTCCATGATGAGTCATTATTTTCCTTCATTCCACTAGCCTTTGTGTACCCATTTGATAGTTGTTCAGTGCTTAATTGTTTATCTTTAGTGTGTTTTCATCTGTTGGGCTTTATTGGGCACTTGTTCCGAATTTGGGTTAATTTCACATTATTTGGCATAATTTTCATTTTTAATTATTTTTAGGTATTTGGATGAAACAATTTTAGAGCTTGGACATTAATCTTCAGATGAAGAGAGCTGTCACATCATTGTCACATATGCGCCATGTCAGTTAGCCCGTCCACGTCATTGGGCCAACATTTTCAGTCCATAGTGGCATTTTTGTAATTCTGAGTGGCAGAATGACATTTTCGTAAATAAGAGTGACATATTTGATATGACCACATTTTTTTTGAGGGTTTTCTAGCATGGCAGCCACTTCTTCTTCCCGCAATCTGTTTTGACGATTTGGAGAGCATCCATGTTTAGGGTTCATGCATTTTATTGATTTTTCCACAAATTGGAGTAATTAGTAACGTTTTATGCACATTATCTCTTTGAATTTGCATTTTCTGTCTTATTTTCTCCTCTTAACTATGCATTTCAGTTTGTATTATGTTGTTGATTCGAATTCCATAGGCAACTAATGTTCGCACGCATTGATTCCTTGCAAAAATTGAAATGAAACCTTGAAATTAATGTTTTGTTCGGTTGGGTTTTGTTATTTCTTCGTTGTGGATTTGCGTTTGCATTTTAATTGAAGAACCCAATATGTTTTTGCTTAATTTTCAGAGTAGGAAATTCGTTTTAGTTGATTTTCGTGCTTAATGAACTGTGACAAATTCATGAACGTTTGCATTGCTTAATTGCATGTTGAATTCATGGTTAAACGCTTAGTTGTTTAACAAAATAACGAAACCAATTCAGTTTGTAATCTGTTAGAGCCGTCAAAACGGGTTATAACCCGCGAGCCAACCCGGTCCATTAAGAACCTGACTCACCTGAGTTGAACCTGTGGTGAGTCGGGTTGGCTCACCAACCCACCCAATTCTAAATATTAAATTATTTAATTTAAATCATATTAAAAAATAAAAATAGAAACCCTAAAAACCTAAATGTGTGGATGATTTTTTTAAATTATTGGCAGGTTTGGATGACAATGTATAAAAAATAAAAATAGAAACCCTAAAAACCTAAAAACCTACAATTACGTGAATATTGCATTGGATTCACTTGAATTCACTTATATTTGCAGTGATGGCATTTGAATCATGAACTTTGGTGGCATTTTTTTTGTAACAGTGGTTGTGTTTTAGTTTTTAATTTTTAGTTTTGTAACTTAAAGCCACTCAATGCCTTACCTTTATTTACATTTTAATTAGAATAGGAATTTAATTTTTTTTAGAATTGAAAAAATAACTTTTTTTAAAATAAGTGAGCCAACCTGTTTAATCCACCAACCCGTGGTGGGCCGGGCCGGGTTGACATTTTCTTGGCTCGCAAATAAATGAGCCGGGTTGGGTTGGCTCACTGAGTGGCTAACCCGTGGTGAGCCGGACCGGGTGTCCCGTTTTGACAGCTCTATAATCTGTGATGGGTGAAATTTCATTCGAAGTAAGAAATTGTTGTTTTCGTGACTATTTAATCAAAACTGCAACTATGTTTTAGTAATTTTGCGTTGAAACTGAATCTGCCAACCCCCTTATGTTATAGGTGTTTTGTTTGTCTGTGAAATGAAGCTTTGAACAAGAACATTGGTCGTTGGGAGACGACTTTTGTTGGTTACCACATGTTGCATTAATCTGTTTTAATTTGGTGGGTTACAACCTCTACCAAAATTTGGCGTCGTTGCCGGGGATCAATAGTGAGTGTCGTTGATGTTTGTGTCGTTCAAATGTGATTGATTTGGTATATGTTTATTGTGATAGTGTTTCTGTGTTTTATGTAGTGTGCGTGTTGTTTGTGTGGTAGAGTGAATAGTATCGCGGCGCATGAATAGTGTCATTTCTATAGTAGTGATTAGTGCATGAATAGTGTTGAATTCTGGCATTTTTCTTGTGGAATTTTGTTCTGGTAGTTACAATGCTTGTTTTTACTTGAAATTTTTTTCCCCACTTTTAAGACCTTGAACTTGATGGGAAAAATGGCTGGAGCAGCTAGTATGGTGTGACTTGAGAGATTCAAAAAAAAATTTGACTGATTTTAAGTTAAACTTCAGAGACCATAACTTTTGCTCTGGTTATCAGAATCACTATTATTTTATTGTATTTGGGGTGGAATTTGATTTTCTACTTTGGTAGAATCCCACTCTGCCAATTATCAAACTCAGATTCTCTAGAAAATGCCATTTTCTATTTTTCATCAATATTTTTTGTGATTTTTCTTCATTTTTTTCACTTTTGAAAAAAATTTAAAAATACTTACACATTGAGTTTTGAGTTGATTTTTTTGTGGTACTGTTTGATCACTCAAAGGACAATCCTATAAATTTTCAAGTCATTTGGCATTCGTTTGAGTATACTTGTAGTTTTACCCTTTGTTATGCCGATACCATTAGAATTAATGTATTTTAGTGCATGACTAGGGGAAATCCAAGTGACTTACAACAATTGATCCTAAGATTGATAAAACATTCCACAGAGGAGTTAGGCATAATAGGAATCCATCTGTGTATCCAGCGTTTGTGACCTTTTCCTGATTCACCTGATACTCCTATTTCTGTGCATTCTGATCATTCTGAGCATACTGTCTATACTGATCATTTTGACATTCATTTTGAAACTGATAACATGGCTTAACCTCCACCTCATGAGAGAACAATGAGTGAGCTGACTGCACGTGAGTTCACTTATGACTTATTGTGCATTCAGTATCCTAAGGAAGAAGTTCCTTATGTTTTAAAAACAAGATTAATCCATTTGTTGCCAAAGTTTCATGGACTTGTAGGTGAGGACCTGTGTAAGCATCTGAAGTAGTTCCATGTTGTGTGCTCCACCATGAAGCTTGCACATGTCCAAGAAGATCGTATGTACTTGAAGGCTTTTCCTCATTCCTTTGAGGGCAATGCAAAAGATTGGTTGTACTACCTTGCACCCAGGTCCATCACGAGCTGGGATGACTTGAAGAGATTGTTCTTGGCCAAATTCTTCCCTGCATCTAGGACCACAGCCATAAGAAAGGAGATCTCTGGCATCAAGCAACAATCTGAGGAGAGTCTCTACGAATATTGGGAGAGATACAAGAATTTGTGTTCTAGTTGCCCACACCACCATATATCTGAGCATCTGCTTCTTCAGTATTTTTATGAAGGCTTTCACCATATGGATAAAAGCATGATTGATGCTGCAAGTGGTGGTGCTCTTGGTAATTCAACCCCAACAGTAGCGAGGAAATTGATTGAGAACATGGTCTCTAACTCTCAGCAATTTGGCACAAGAAATGATGCCATTGTTGTTAGGGAAGTTCATGATGTAGGAGCTTCCGAATACACTAACAAGTTGGAGACCAAGATTGATGCTCTTACCACCTTAGTCAACCAACTTGCTGCGGATCAAAGAGCTGCACCTTCTACTGCAAGACTTTGTGGCATTTGCACGTCAGTTGAGCATTTCACAGATTCTTGATCTGCCTTGCAATAGGTCACGACTTCTGCATCTTCTGATACTCCTCAAGCCTATGCTGCTAACATTTTCAACAATAGGCCCCAACACCAGCAACAAAACCATGATTTGTCAACAAATAGATACAATCCAGGATGAAGGAATCATCCTAATCTGAGATGGGGAAACTAGGGCAACCAGCAACAACAAAAAAACCAACAGGTTTAAAATATGCAGCCACCTCCTTACCCACAACAAAGAGTTGCACCTACACCACAAGCTGCCCAAGTTCCACTTGTCCCTGCTGCTACCCCAGCTCCTACTGCACCTTAATCTTCTACTTCATCGGAGGAGTTAGTCAGGATGATGACCCTTCAAAATATGCAATTCTAGCAGGAGACTAGAGCTTCAATTCAGAGTCTGACAAACCAAATGGGGCAGATGGCCACTCAGCTAAACCAAGCATAAGCTTAGAATTCTGACAAGCTAACATCACAAACAGTTGAAAATTCGAGAAATGTGAGTGCTATCACATTGAGATCTGGGAAGAAGATTGAAGTTCCCACTACTTAGTCCACACCTGAAAAGGAAGTTGACCCTGCCACACTTCAGAGAAAGCGTGATGCTCATGTAGTCGGTCCTTCCACATCTAGTGTGACTCCTACGCCTTCCACCTCTATTGTTGCACCTTCCATCCCTCTTCCTTTCCCTCCAAGAGTCATTCCATGCAAAAAGATGGAAGAGGTTGACAGGGAGATCTTAGAAACATTCAGGAAGGTGGAGGTGAACATTTCTCTATTGAATGCCATTAAACAGATCCCCAGATATGCAAAGTTCTTGAAGGAGCTGTGCACGCACAAAAAGAGGCTAAAGGGAAATGAGAAGATCAACATGGGGGAAAATGTGTCAGCATTGATAGGTAAATTTATTCCACAGATTCCTAAGAAGTGCAAGGACCCAAGTACATTTTGTGTACCTTGCATAATAGCTAACAATAAATTTGAAAATGCAATATTTGATCTTGATGCTTCAATAAATGTAATGCCTCTGTCTATTTTTAAATCTCTTTCTCTTGGACCCCTACAACCTACAAGTGTGGTGATTCAGTTGGCAAATAGAAGTGTTGCCCACCCCGAAGGTTTAGTTGATGATGTCTTGGTTCGTGTTGGTGAATTGATTTTCCCTGCTAATTTTTACATTCTTGATATGGAAAAAGAATTTTCACATGGTTCTGCACCACTCATTTTAGGCTGACCTTTTTTGAAAACTGCACGAACCAAGATTGATGTCCATGCAGGTACTTTGTCCATGGAGTTTGATGATATTGTGGTGCGATTTAATATTCCGTATGCCATGAAACATCCTTTTAAGGATCACTCTATTTTTCACGTTGATATCATTGATGATATTGTTGATGGACATATTTCTAATTTCCACCCTTTGCATTGCATGAAATATTCATCTGTGTTTGAATTGTCTGAATTTGCATGCATTGGTGTTGACTCTGATTCATATTCATATTCATATTCTGATTATGATTATGATTTTGATGTTGATTTTGAGTTTGACTCTCTAGGTGTTGTACCATATGATTTTGATGTTACACGGTCAGAATTCACTAACCATATTGCAGGAAGTACATGTGCATCTAATTGTTATGTCGAGGTACAAGTTGTGGAACCCATTTCTCCCCCCCCCTCTGCTTCCTGATATTCAGCCAGCATCCAGCAATCCAGAGTTAAAACCCATACCAAACAACCTCAAGTATGTATATTTGGAGGATGAGCAAAGACTGCATGTGATCATCTCTACCTCCCTCACTTCTGAACAAGAGCAGAGGTTATTGCATGTTCTTAAAAAGCACAAGAAGGCGATTGGATGGACATTGACTGACATTCCTCGTATTAGCCCATCAACATGCATGCAGAGGATATTATTGGAAGATGGAGCAAAGCTAATGAGACAGTCACAAAGGTGACTCAACCCTGTGATCTTAGATGTTGTCAAGAAGGAGGTGACCAAGCTTCTACAAGCTAGGATCATCTATCCTATTTCAGATAGTCAGTGGGTCAGCCCTATCCATGTTGTTCCTAAAAAGGCAAGCCTCACTATAGTCAAGAATGAAAAAGAGGAGCTGATTCCAACCAGAGTGCAACACAGTTGGAGAGTTTGCATCAACTACAAAAGGATAAATCAAGAAACCAGGAAAGACCACTTTCCCCTGCCTTTTATTGACCGAATGCTTGAGCGCTTGGTAGGTAAATCTCATTACTATTTTCTTGATGGTTTTTTTGGCTATTTTCAAATCCATATTGCTCCTGAGGACCAAGAGAAAACCACATTCACTTGCCCCTTTGACACTTTTGCCTATAGGAAGATGTCTTTTGGCCTATGCAATGACCCTGATACATTCCAACGATGCATGTTTAGCATTTTGGTGATTTTCTTGAAAACTGCATAGAGGTGTTTATGGATGATTTTATTGTTTATGGATCCTTTTTTGATGCATGTTTAGATAGTCTGGACAAAGTTTTGAATAAGTGCATCCAATTTAACCTTATTCTCAATTTTGAGAAATGCCATTTCATGGTAGAACAGGGCATAATTTTGGGGCACATAATTTCGAGTAAGGGCATTGAAGTTGACCATGCTAAGATTTCAGTTATTTCAAATTTGCATTACCCCTCTTCTGTGTGAGAGGTTCGTTTTTTTCTTAGTCACGCAAGGTTTTACAGGCGCTTTATTCAGGATTTCAACAAGAAGGCCCTTCTGCTGTCCAACTTGCTGCAAAAAGATTTTGAGTTCATCTTTAGTGACGAATGCAAAAAGGCTTTCGATTGCCTCAAGAAGGCCCGAACCACCACTCTGATCATTTAGGCGCCCGATTGGACAACCCCGTTCGAGCTGATGTGAGATGCATCCAATTATGCATTGGGGGTCGTTCTGGCTCAAAGGATTGACAAGCAGATGAGGGTAATCTACTACGCCCCCAGGACATTGGATGTTTCCCAAGAAAACTACACCACAACAAAGAAGGAGCTTCTTGCGGTTGTTTTTGCACTTGAAAAGGTTAGATCTTATATGCTTGGTTCTCCTGTTGTTGTGTTTACTGACCATGCAACTCTGAAGTACCTATTGAAGAAGGCAGAATCCAAGCCTCGACTGATTAGATGGATGCTCTGGCTCTAGGAATTTGATTTGGAGATCCTGGATAGGAACGGAGCACAAAACTTGGCTGCAGACCACCTGAGCAGGATTGAAAGGTCTGTTGATGATGCTTCACCGATCCAGGATGATTTTCCGGATGAGAGTTTATTGACACTTTCTTCTTTTCCCTCACCTTGGTTTGTTAATATTGTGAATTACTTAGTTGCTTCAATTTTTCCTCCATTAGCGTCCAAAGCTCAATGTGATAAATTGAAGAGCGACGCTAAGTATTATATTTGGAATGACCCCTATTTGTGGAAGATGTGCAGTGATCAGGTTACCAAGAGATGCATTTTGAACCACGAGATTGACTCGGTCCTTCAATTTTGTCATTCATCTGCATTTGGTGGTCATCTTGGCACACAGAGGATAACTCGTAAGGTGCTGAATTGTGGATTTTACTGGCCCACCATCCTCAAGGATGCGTGGAGGATTTGCAGCACATGTGAGCAATGCTAGAGAGCGGGATGAGCCATTTCTTGGAGACAACAGATGCCTTAACAACCCATGTTGTTCTATGAGGTCTTCGATGTTTGGGGTATAGATTTCATAGGCCTTTTCCCTGTTTATTTTGGTTTCACTTACATCTTACTTGTTGTTGATTATGTCTCAAAGTGGGTGGAAGCTAAAGCCACCAGGACTAACGATGCTCGAGTTGTTATAGACTTTATCATGTCTCACATATTCTGCAGGTTTGGAATTCCTAGAGCTATCGTTAATGACCAGGGCACCCATTTCTGCAATAGGTCCATGAAGGCTTTGCTTCGAAAGTACGGGGTTATGCATAAAATTTCCACACCATATCACCCCCAAACTAACGGGCAAGACGAGATATCAAATAGAGAGATCAAGCGGATCTTGGAGAAGATTGTCCAGCCCAACTGAAAGGAATGGAGCAACAAACTTGAAGACGTTATCTAGGCTCATAGGACTGCTTACAAGGCACTTATTGGGATGTCTCCCTATCAGGTCGTCTTTGGTAAGCCATGCCACCTACCAATGGAAATAGAGCACCGAGCCTACTAGGCTGTCAAATCATGCAACTTCTCACTTGATCAAGCTGGGGAGGAAAGAAAGTTGCAGCAGAATGAGTTAGATGAGATCCGCCTGAAAGCATATTAGAACTCTCTGTTCTACAAAGAGAAAACCAAGAGATTCCATGATAGCTCCATAGTGAGGAAAGAGTTTGTTGTTGATCAGCAAGTGTTATTGTACAACTCCAGACTTGGTCTCATGGGTGGTAAGTTGCGGTAAAAGTGGATTGGTCCTTTTGTGGTGACTAATGTTTATCTTTATGGTGCAGTTGAGATCAAGAGCCAATCCACCAATAAGAGCTTCAAAGTGAATGGGCATCGTCTGAAGCCATTCCTCAGCAACCCTGCCTTGGTGGATACTGTTGTAGAGGAGACTTCCTTACTTGATCCCACTTCTGTTTCACCATAATTCAGGGAGTTTTCTTTCTCCTTCCTTACTTTTATTGCACTTGTCTAGGTACATTTGCTGATGTTTGATTGTTTGATATTATGCTTGAGTCAAATTGGGACAATGTGTACTTTAAGTGTGGGGAGAGCTAGTAGTTTGTCTCATTTTTTGTTAATTTATGTTAAGTTTCTGTTTTTTGTGTGGGACACTAACTTCACTTTTGGATAATGAGTTGTTAGTTGTTCTGTGGACTGATATCCTTGTTTTCTCTTTGCATGTCAAGTTGCTTTTGAATTGTTTTACCATGTGTGAGGATTTGAGTCACTCTTTATTCTTTGTTGTGTGATATATGCCTCTTGAATGCTTGCACAGTGGCCTTGGCTTGACTTTTTCTTATGCTTTTCTAATTCACATAGATGTTTGGATATGATTTAGGCAATTTTGTTCTGATGAGCCTATAGCCAGATGAGCCTACCTTGGACTGTTTCCGTTGATAGCCCTTTTTGAGCCTCATACTCTTTCATTGTTCTACAACTCATTACAAGCCCTTAGCCTGAAAAACCATGATACACCCTGCCTTAGGAAATTTTGGATCTTTGGAATTGTTTTGGGAATATGTGTTATCTTTTAAGTGTGGTTGCGCACAATAAGTGTGGTTGTGCGCACACCTGTTTTGTTCATGGATTTCTCATTTGTATATTTTATGTCGGACTTCAAAACTATTGTTTCTCTACTAAAAAATGAAAAGAAATGAGAAAAGTAAAAAAATTGATTGAAAAGAAAATAAAAGAAAGAAAAAAGGTTTGGGTTTGGGTTTGAGCATTGTGTGAGAATTGAATCTAAAAGTGTTGGAGTTTGGAATTGCTCTCATGTTTGATTTTGACGTATTTCCCCATTGCTCCTCTATTTCCTTTGGTTCTTTTTAGCCACTTATCCATATGTTCCACACCTTGTCCTCAACCCCATTACAACCTTGAAAAGTCCTTCTGATTTTGATTTGCATGTGTTTTGGTTTGGTTGTTGGTTCTAGAGGCTTGCCTAGTCTGTTTGATGTTCGTTTTTCAAGGGTGCTTTGAGAGTAAATAGTAGCCTAGAGATTTGAGTGATATAGTGCATATTTTGTGAGGTTATGTAGCTTTCAATTCTCTCTTTGAGCTGAACTGAGTACTTGACATGTTTTGAATTGCTTGGATGATGTTCATGGATACCTTGCAGCTTTGAATCCTTCTATGTTGGATGTGTTTCCATTTGTCTGTTTCGAGTCTGTTTGTCTTGTGTCTCTTTTTGTCTCTCTTGTTATGTCTGTGATGTCCTTGCTTTGCTTTACTTTCTATTTTTGCCCAGAGTGCAAAAGGGTAAGTGTGGTCGATTTTGATGAGTTATTATTTTCATCCATTCCACTAGCCTTTGTGTACCGATTTGATAGTTTTTCAGTGCTTAATTGTTTATTTTTAGTGTGTTTTCATTTGTTGCGCTTTATTGGGCCACTATTCCGAATTTGGGTTAATTTCAAATTATTTGGCCTAATTTTCGTTTTTAATTATTTTTTGGTATTTGGGTAAAGCAATTTTGGAGCTTGGAAATTAATCTTCAGATGAAGAGAGTTGCCATGTCATTTCCACATCATTGTCACGTCTGCGCCATGTCAATCAGCCCGTCCACGTCATTGGGCCAGCATTTTAAGCCTATAATTTTTTTAATTCTGAGTGGCAAAATGACATTTTTATAAATAGGAGTGACATATTTGATGTGACCACATTTTTTTAGGGTTTTCTAGCATGGCAATCACTTATTCTTCTTCTTCCCCCAATCTATTTTGACGATTTGGAGAGCACCCATGTTTAGGGTTCATGATTCTTCCACAAATTGGAGCAATTAGTAACATTTTCTGCACATTATTTCTTTGAATTTGTGTTTTCTGTCTTATTTTCTCCTCTTAACTATGTATTTCGGTTTGCATTTTGTTGTTGATTTGAATTCCATGGGCAACTAATTTTCTTATGCACTGATTCCTTGCAAAGAATGAAATGAAACCTTGAGATTAATGTTTTATTGAGTTGAGTTTTGTTATTTCTTCGTAGTGGATTTGCGTTTGCGTTTTAATTGAAGAACCCAATCTGTTTTTGCTTAATTTTCAGAATGGGAAATTCATTTTAGTTGATTTTCATGCTTAATGAACCATGACAAACTCATGAGCGTTTGCAATGCTTAATTGCACGTTGAATTCGTGGTTAAGCTCTGCTTAGTTGTTTAATAGCAAGTTTCGTGAGGAATAACGAAACCAATTCAGTTTGTAATCTGTGATGGGTGAAATTTCATTCGAAGCAAGGAATCTTTGCTGTTTTCGTGACTATTTAATCAAAACTGCAATTATGTTTTAGTAATTTTGTGTTGAAACTGAATATGCCAACCCCCTCTGTGTTATAGGTGTTGTGTTTGTCTGAAAAATGAAGCTTTGAACAAGAACATTGATCGTTGGGAGATGACTCTGGTTGGTTACCACATGTTGCATTTATCTATTTTAATTTGGTGGGGTACGGCCTCTATCAGTCCTTGGTTAACTTTTTCTGCATAAAAATAGGCCACACAACTTGTGCACACTAATTGAATGAAAAAAATAATCAAGTTAGGTGTTTACAACACTAATTTTGCATCATAGTTATGAATCATCAACTAAACTTTTTAAAGGTTAAATTTGACGATTTTCAAAGAATTCGTTGTGTCAGCTTGATAATGTCCTACACAATATGCAGAACTGTTTTGAAGCATGCCATGAATGTTTTCTAGGTACTTTGGTGTCCTAATTTTATGCCTAAATGCAAAATCAGAAACTGTTTGACAAAATGACTCAATGAAGAATATGGTTTCACTAAGTGTTTGATGAAATGTTTGAATAAAGTAACATAAGAATTATGTCATGCAAATGACCTAAAATTTGCTTATATATGATAAACTTGATTAAGTGAATGCTAAAACTAAATTCAAAACTCAAAAATCACAAAACCACCTCTTAAACCCAACTTTGCTACAAACTAGTTAAGGTTTTAGGAGGAGGGATGTGTGAATCACTAACACCCTGCCCTCCACCAGCCCTTACAACCTATCTTGTCTCTATTTTTATAGTCCTCTATCATTTAAAACCTACTTATATACTTGCATTACAATTTTATTCTCAAATTTATAATATTAGCACTAATTTTAGTTTTAGGTGCTAGTTTTAGGTTCTAAGTAGTGAAATTATAATTTTCTTGTTAATTTCGAATTTTGACTTCATTAATATCTTTCTTGTACAATTCAAAAGTTGTCTACATAGTGGTTAAGTAATTAAAATAAGTAGAATAGTGCAGTTTTCATATTTTACAGTTTTGGCCTATTCTAGTCACTAATTATAGGCATAGGTTGCCATATTTTGAGTCTTTGGTTTTTTTTGTAAGTTGAGGTTTTTCTTAGCTAGATTTTATCATTTTAAACTGTTTGGGATAACTTCTTTCCAGTTTCTTAGGTTATTTTAGTATGGCTACAAATTGTATGTCATTCTAGTGCACTTTGTAAGGTTTGAGTAGTGATTTTTAGCATTTTGGTTTGGAATCAGTTTTTAGGTTATACTTGTAAGACCCGAGAAAATTAAATAATTATTTAATTATGACGAGTAATAGAAACATTTAAAACAATTAATGTGAGGAACAATGACGTGGAAAAGTACTAGCTCAAGTGGTTGAGAGTACTTTATTGTGTGTGAGGACTTGGGTTCGAGTCCTATGTGTGCCACTTGGGTGTTATTTAAATTATGCGTTTTATGTGTTTATATATACTGAATGCGTGGGGTGATGATAGATGCCTAGAATTGTAGGAGTTATCATGAAATCTGGATTGATTGAATGGTTTGGACTTGGTTTGGTATGTGCATAGGTGTGGGTTCGAACCTTGTTGAGAACTAAATATTTTCTTTTTGCCAATTTTTCCTTTGGCATGAATGTGAAAAGGTTTGGAAAACCTAGTAGTCAAGAGTGCCAATCCAGAAGGCTGAAAATATTCAGTAAATAGGTAATGAATACCCTTTAAGCCACTTTTTATTGTAATTTTCGTGTGGAGTGTAAAGAGCACTTAAGAGAGGAGTGAGTGAGAGAGTACGTGTAATTGGAAAGAGAGAGATACCTGGAAACTGAGGAGGAACTTTGGCAGAAGGATTCTAGTGTGGGCATACTGCAGAGAGGAGTTGGAAGGGAGAAATAGTGTGACGAGTGCAAATAAGTGAAGAGGAGGTTTGCTTCGAGACACACTCACCAATTCGGGTTTGAGAGCGGGAAATCCAGGTAAGGGGAGTTGTTTTTATTTGTTTTGTCTCGTGTTAACTGTATTGTGATTGAATGAATCGAATTGGATGAGTTTCTTTGCCTGATTATGCGATCTGTTTAACATTTCTGGGTTCTCGCCCAGAAATTGCCTAGCGGTGAGTTGAATCCCGTCGGGCAGTGTACTAGGTTTATTGACCTTTTGCTGTGATGTCGGGAATTTCATCATGTGTTGAGGTTCCATTTGATATGTTTGCCTTATTTGATGATTGATTTTACTGCTACGATGTCTCTACGAGTGGTTAGAATTTAGGTTGCGATTGCGAGACCTAGGGGTTCAAGTAAGGGTGTGAAAGGTTCTGAGTTATCAAAAGTTTGATATCAATGATGTATTTATTTGATTGGTATGGGATTATGAAGTGGTTTGGTGGTATAAAATGATCGGGTTTCGCGAGAGTAATGAGTGGTGATGGATTGAACAGTAGAATAGAAGTGAGTTCGTAGGAGCAAGGAATCTGGGATTCTCCCAGACACTGACGTGTCGCCTGGCGGCATCCTATTGGCCGCTAGGCGATGGCCACTGGAAAGCTTCACACTGGGAAGTTTGGTACAGTGGCGGTGAGAGGAATTATGGGCGAAATGGTTTCGGAGAGAAGTTAGCTTGAATGGTGGTAATATAGAGGAATAGAAGGAGATCATGTCTGTATCTCGGGTAAGGTATTGGTGTACGTGCAAATGGGGTGCAAAGTGGTCTAACAGGTAATAAAAATGATGGTAAATTCTTAATCTGATGTTAGAAAGGTTGATAGTATTGATCGATAGTGTTAGACAGGAATGATAGATAAGTTGGAATTATGAATTTCAATGGCATGCACAAATGGAAATTTGGAGGAGTTATTGGGTAATGGACGAGTGCTCGAATCATTGGGTAAATATATGATTGATACTGATAAGCTTAATGGGGTAACAGAAATGAGTGGAATTTGGTTCTGCTATTGTTAAACTGAGATATGAGGTAATTTGCATAAGTGTAGGTGAACCCCAATGGAAAGGGTAAATGATAGTGATGGGTTATAGGGAAACCAAATCCAGTTGTATAGATGGGGAATCAGAACCAGGTACTGACTCATGAGTGAACAATGTACCATAGAGTAATCTGTATCATAGAGTCAACCTAACAGTGTTCCAAAACCTGCAGTATAATGCTTCTGGTATGGCGCCTGGCAGATCGCTAATCCTGCCAGGCGATAGGAACAATAGGGAGGATCATTGCATTGCGTGGCGCATGGCGGCAAGGGAGTGCTATGCCAGGCGATGTTGGAAAAATAGTGGCACTAGAAGAGCGCTGGCGCTTGGCGGCGGGCAAATACCGCCAGGCGGTCTGAGCCTGTTTCGCCAGGCGGTGCTGGCTGGTGCGCCAGGCGGCTGTGCAGCAAGTTACGAGTCGTGTGTGATGTTTTAACTGATAATGATGCTTTGCTTGGATCGGGAGATGGTGTGCCATGAGCGGGTAGGTTCATGGATGGTGGTTGACATGTGATGATATGAGCGGGGAGGTTAATATCCAGTTACTCTCACGTGGGGATACGAGTGAGATAGGTTCGTATGTTCCGTGCTCACGGTGAGAGATGCCACGTGCGGGGAGGTACGGGGCTGGTGGATCACATGTGTTGGACTACGGGCGGGCAGGTCCGTAGAGTAGGACTACGAGCGGGGAGGTTCGTAGAGTAGGACTACGAGCGGGGAGGTTCGTAAAGGCAGGACCACGAGCGGGGAGGTTCGTGTGAGCATCATATTCCAGAGTTCAAGGCTAACCAGTTGTGTGATTTGAAGGCTATAAAGCCTTGGGGTTAAGGTCTTGGCCAAGAACTATGTACAATGAATAAGATGGGAATATAAGTTATCTTATGTTTTATATTCCTGTTACTTTATTTTCTCAGCTCACCCTTTCTTGTTTGTGTGTTTGTGTATGGCGATGATCGTGTGATTCGTTACACGGGAGCAGATGTTGACACAGGTGGTGCTGAGGATGTCAGGCGACGGAGTGAGGGCTAGCTTGGGATTAGAGCTAGGATTTTGTCCACATGTATTTCATTATGTTTTTGTTCATGAACATGAATATTGGAAACTTGCAACACTTAAATATTATTTTATAAGTTTTGGCGTGTGTTTTTCATAAATTTAAATTTTTCCGCGTTGGGATAATTATTAACGCGTCCTTTGACATAATTTATTTCTTTTATTATTTATTTTTTTAGTAATATTCCTGAGGGATGTTACATTTGGTACCAAAGCAAACGTTTTGATGCTTTTGGGAAAATTGGGAAGTGAGCTGACGTTTGTTGTGTGAAATTGATTGATGTGTGTTGATTGTTAAATTTGATAGAGTATAATTTAATCTTTAGCTGTTTGATTTTAACAGTTGAAATATGTGGCGTGCACAGGTAATGGCAAACAGGAGGCATAGAAACACCGCTGGCGCTGATGAGATTGCTAACGCAATCCACAGGATGGTGGATGCGATGCAGCCTGTGGCAGCACCACGTAGAGCCATGATTCCACCTGTGAGACCTGTGACCATGGAAGACTTCATGCGTCACAAGCCAGCTAAATTCACTGGGAAAGCCACCCCAGATGAGGCTGACGCATGGCTCCGTGAATGCGAGAAGATATTCAGAGTGATAGAGTGCACGGAGGCTCAGAAGCTCAATTTCGCCACCTTCTTGTTGGTGACCGAGGCAGAGTATTGGTGGATGAGCATGCAGCAACAAATGCTAAACAGAGCTGAAGAGGTGGCTTGGGCCAGCTTCAGGACGAGGTTCCTGGAGAAGTATTTCCCTGACAGTGCTAAACACAAGCGCGAGGCAGAGTTTCTCACCCTACAACAGGGGAACCTATCAATGCAGGCGTATGTGGAGAGGTTTGACTACCTCTTGAGGTTCTATTCCCAGACGGTGACGGAGGAGTGGCGCTGTAGGAAGTTTGAGGGCGGCCTTAAACATGAGCTGAGGCGTTTTATCGTACCGTTGAGGGTGCGAGAGTTCTTGATCTTGGTTGAGCAAGCCAAGAGCGTTGAGCAGCTGGAGATGGGACCCAGTCGGATCAACCGCACACAGAAGAATAATGCTGAGGGCAGGCAACAGAAGAAGCCCTATAGTAGACCAACTTCGTCCTCACAAAAGTTGAGATGTTATAACTGTGGGGGAGGGGAACACTTACGGAGGGATTGCACTAGACCCGCCAGTAGTGGAGGTAGCGGTATGAGCACTCGCAAGTGCTACGCATGTGATCAGCCAGGACACTTCGCCAACAAATGTCCTAATAGGAAGACTGCTCCAACATCACGATCTCAGCCATCCTCATCTGACAGGCCGAGAGCAGCAGACCTGGTTTTTGCCATGACTAGCACAGAGGCCACCCGGTCAGGTAATTTGATTCTGGACCGTTGTTTGCTTTTCGGTAACAGTGTGTTGGTATTATTTGACTCAGGAGCTTCACACTCCTTCATATCCCATGACTGTGTGGAGAGATTGGGGTTGTCTACTCGTGACCTTGGATGTGAGTTGATAGTCTTGACACCGGCATCTGGACAGGTTTCAACAAATTTAGTTTGTATTAGATGCTTGATGGAAGTAAAGGGCAGACGCTTCAAGTTGAATCTAGTTTGCTTGCCCTTGGAGGGATTGGAGGTCATACTAGGAATGGACTGGTTGTCTATCAACCATGTGGTACTTGATTGTGGACGGTGCAGAATTGTGTTTTCAGACACTGAGGGGATAGAGTTGATGACATCAGGAGAGGCAGTGAAAGAGATGAGGCAAGGATTTACTTGCTTTGTGATAGTAGCCCAAGAAAAGAAGATGAGTACCGAGGAGCAGATCAGCAGAATACCGGTGGTGGATGAATACGCCGATGTATTCCCGGATGAGATACCTGAGTTACCACCCAGCCGGGATATAGATTTCTCAATTGATCTAATCCCTGGGGCGCGCCCAGTGTCAGCAGCACCGTACAGAATGACACCAGCCGAAGTAGCAGAGTTAAAGAAACAGATAGAGGACTTGCTAGAGAAGAGATTTATCCGACCCAGTGCTTCACCGTGGGGAGCCCCGGTGTTACTAGTAAAGAAGAAAGACGGTAGCTCTAGGCTGTGCGTCGATTATCGACAGTTGAACAAATTGACGATAAAGAACAAATACCCATTGCCGAGAATTGATGATTTGCTCGATCAGCTTAGAGGGGCAGGAGTATTCTCCAAAATTGACTTAAGGTCTGGCTATCATCAGATCTTAGTCAAGCTAGAGGACGTCCAGAAGACAGCCTTCAGATCGAGATATGGACATTACGAATATGTTGTGATGCCCTTTGCAGTGACCAACGCTCCAACTGTCTTCGTGGATTATATGAACCGCATTTTCAGGCCCTACCTGGATAAATTTGTGGTGGTATTTATAGATGACATCCTCATCTACTCTCGGAATAAGGAGGAGCATGCGGGCCATCTGAGAATTGTGCTGGAAATGTTGAGAGAACATCAGTTGTACGGTAAATTGTCCAAATGTGAATTCTGGTTGGACGAGGTGCAATTTCTGGGGCATGTGATTTCTTCGCATGGTATAGTAGTGGACCCGAGTAAGGTTGAGACGGTGTTGAAGTGGGAAAGACCTCGGATAGTAACAGAAGTCAGAAGCTTCCTAGGGTTGGCTGGGTACTACAGGAGGTTTGTAGAAGGGTTTTCTAAAATGGTGAGTCCATTAACTCAACTCACTAGAAAGGATCAACCCTTCTCCTGGACTGATAAGTGCAAAGAATGCTTCGAGGAGATGAAGAAGAGGTTGACTACAACTCCGATTATCATTATTCCAGATACCAGTAGAATGTTTGAGGTATACTGCGATGCATCCTACCAGGACTTGGGTTGTGTACTAATGCAAGAAAAGAGGCCGGTAGCCTATGCTTCTAGGCAGTTAAAGGTGCATGAGAAGAATTACCCTAAGCACGATGCCACAAAGTCGGTAATGTTGATTTTCATCCCATTCCACTAAAAAGACTGTTTCAGATCTTAATACATCTTAGTCATACCTGGGTGTATGCTAAGACGGCTTTTATGCCCCTCCTCCATTATTTGTTTCCTCAACCTCCAATTTCCAGGCACACAGACTCTATCTCTGAACCTTAAGATACCATCTGTCCCGATCCTGTAATCCTTCCCCTTCTTAGTCCCAATCCAACTCACAAATTGCTGCAACTCAGCATCATCCTTCTGTTGGTCACGGATAGTCCCCAACACATCACTAGTCAGTGTAAGAACACTGCATCTGATGGAATCCTCACTCAGTTGTATACCCAGGTTCATATCCCTGAGTTTCTCAATCAACTCCAGCTCCTTCACCATCATGGCTGAGATATGCATCCTTTTCCGACTCAAGGCGTCCGCAACCACATTAGCTTTGCGTCCATTAACTCAAAGGATATGTTCCGAGCCACAACTCAAGGAACACAATGAAGCCAACCTTCGAGACATCATGAAAGCCTTGTAGACCACGCACATCCAAAGCAAGCCAAACATCTTTGCCTCAGCAACATATTCTGGCGCTACTCACCAGTCGCCAGGCGCACCACGCTTCCAGACCACCTGGCGGAGGACACGTGTCGCCAGGCGCCAAGCGCCACTAATGCTATTATTTTAGCAAGTATCACTTGGCGGGACAACCCTTACTGCCAAGTGCCACACGCTTCAATACTCTACTGGTTTTGTAGCTATCGCTTGGCGGTCATACACCACCGCCAGGCGTTACACCAGTACTTGTGCAGTATTGCTTTTAAGCACCTAGAACAAAGTAAAATCAATCCTACTCTTATAATTATGCATATACACAATAGTGAATATAGGCTTCCAGAAATCAACATGGCTCCCATGCATAATCTAAACTTAGATGACTTCATCATACGCGTACACAAGTATCACCATATATCATATGCATCAATCCCCCTATTTATTTATATATATATATATATATATATATATGTATGTATGTATGTATGTATGTATGTATATATATATAAATACATACATATATATACATACATATATATATACATATATACATACATATATATACATACATATATACATACATACATACATACATACATATATATATATATATATATATATATATATATATATATATATATATATATATATATATATATATATATATGTGTGTGTGTTTGTGTGTGTGTATATATTCCATCCTTTAAATCTACGTTAATATTCAATTCTAACTTATGAATAATGCATGCTCAAACAAATATAAATCAGTAGCACTCTAAGAACTTAAGCACATGATCCTACGCACCAATGCAAATTTATATTGAGACACATGCATTCACCAATAAACCAATTTTCAACATTTAAATAACCCGAAGGAACATTCAAATTCATAGAGACTTACAACATAAACCAATCATGCTTCATTAGAAGTTACTTGAAATTATCAAGAGCTTATTCATGCATTTTAAAGACTTCAAAACTAGCAATAATGAGTAACATATATCTCTAGCTACTAAGCTCCAAATCAAATCGCCACCGTTCAAAGTGAATAACTACATGTTATGGATCACCTGTCAAAATTTCACCTAAATCAGACGGTTAACGAATCGAGAAATGCAATTTTACGAAAACTGCACAAACTAGAAAAACTGTGGTGCCTAGCGCCTAAAAATCAGGATCCTGGCGCCTGGCGGTAAAAAACCAGCGCTAGGCGGTTCCTAATCTGCAAAAATACGAAAAAAAGCATTTTTTGTGAATCAGAACACCACTCGAATCTCTGGTATGGCGCTTGGCGACCAATTGGGTGTCGTCGAGCGGTTCTTGCTGTTCTAGGAACCCAAAAATCCCCCTCACACCTACGAACCTCTACCACTCTCCACTACCCTGTTTTCATTCAATTTACGACTCAAAAGGTTCTACTCATATATTTAGGTTCATGATCCATTCCTAAAACTTCCAATAAGTGAAATTCCATTAATCTTTTCCCCTTAATTTAGTGCCACTATAAAAATCCCCAATTCATCAACCCTAAGATGAGCTTCATGCGATTTTCATATCAATTTAACCCCTAATTCCACGAATTTCCAAGGAAATACAATGTATAATCATTCATAACAATTAGAACGTCATTTCTCCCTGATTAGAATCCTCCGAGAACCCCAAAACATCAAGAATCGAGTCAAGCTGACTCGCATCGCTTGGCAGGTGTTCTTCTTGATAATTCATATAATTATATGATTTTATTATCACTCAACATGATCAAGCATATTGTTAAAATAATAAACAATTAAATAACACATACATGGCATACATAGGACTTGAACCCAAGTCCTCTCAACATAACTGAGTACTTTCAACCATTTGAGCTAGTACTATTTCACGTCATACTTGTCAGAATTAAATGTCATAAAGGCTCTCATTACCCGCATTTATTAATTAATTAATTTTCATGGTCTTACAACTACCACAAAAGTAACACTGTCATTGTTTGCCTTTCACAAAACATGGTCGAAGTTCCCAACTACCGTCGTTGGGTGTATGACCGTTGTTACAGTGGTAGGAGAGGCTTGAAGGAAACTTTTGTGATAGGAGTTGAACAGTCTATCCCAACTGCTCAACAATATAAATATTAAGTGCTCTTGAGGGAGGGATTAGATGTCCCTGCGTTAAGTGCGAATGTACTCACATTTTGAAAGATGAGGAAGTTAAAGTTCATCTATCAAAAAAGGATTCATGCCAGATTATCGGATTTGGACATTTCACAGTGAAGAAGTGCCCTATGTTTATTCGGGTGAACATGATGGACGTTTTCCTAGTTCAAGCATGGTTGATCATACCTTTGAGATGAATCAAGCTACGTATATTGAAGAGATGTTGAATAATGCTCTTGGCCAACATGCTTCATTTGACGAAGCAGACGATAGTCGTTTAGAAGAGTCTCCAAATGAGTTCACTCGGAGATTTTACAATTTATTAGCAGAGGCCAATGAACCTGTATTTGAAGGGGTAACTGAGTCAAAATTGTCAGTATGCATTAGACTTGGCCAACATGCTTCATTTGACGAAGCAGACGATATTCGTTTAAAAGAGTCTCCAAATGAGTTCACTCAGAGATTTTACAATTTATTAGCAGAGGCCAATGAACCTGTCTTTGAAGGGGTAACTGAGTCAAAATTGTCAATATGCATTAGACTTTTGTCCTTCAAATCCAACTGGAACATTCCCAACCAAGCATTGGACAACATTGCAAAACTCATTTTAGATCTAGTTGGATTTGAAGAACAAAAGTCTAAAACTACCAAATAATTCTTTGCCCAACAATTACTATGAAGCAAAGAGATTAGTTTCAAAGTTGGGATTGGAGTTAAGAAGATTGATTGTTGTATGAACGGTTGTATGCTTTTCTATGACAATGATAATGGAAAAAATGATGCATCCTTGCTCCAATGCAAATTTTGTGGACACCCTCGATATCACACTCCATGCAGGCCAGAGGCAAAAAAAAAAACCAATTCCATTGAAGTTCATGTACTACTTGCCTATAATTCCAAGACTACAAAGAATGTTTGCTTCAATGCAAACAGCACAACATATGACATGGCATGATGAGAATAAAATACAAGGCATGCTACGTCATTCATCCGATGAACAAGCTTGAAAGCACTTTGATCGAAAGCATCCTTCCTTCGCCAGTGATCCCCGTAACATTCAACTTGGTCTATGTTCAGATGGATTTAATCCGTACATCCAAGCATCGTCATCACCTTATTCTCGTTGGCATGTGATTGTTACTCCTTACAATCTTCCACCTGAGATGTGTATGACTAAGCCTTATATGTTTTTTATGTGTATAATATCAGGTCCATCTAATCCAAAGGCATTGATAGATGTTTATCTAAAGCCTTTGATTGATGATTAGAATAAGCTATGGAGTGGTATTTGGACGTATGATGTTTCAAGGAAGCAAAATTTCTTAATGAGGGTAGCTTTGATGTGGACTATTCATGACTTCCCTGCATATGGGATATTATCTGGTTGGAGCATACATGGTAGATTAGCCTGTCCGCATTGTATGGAGTATACTAAGTCATTCACATTGAATTATTGTGGAAAAAGTTATTGGTTTGATTGTCATCATCGATTCTTGCCAAGTGACCATCCATTTAGGAGAAACACTAGGGCATTTCGCAAAGGGGAAGTTGAAACGGATGGGCCACCTCTAAGGTTGACTCCATCACAACTTTGGAGAAGAGTCAAACATTTTCCAAAAGTGACTGAAAGTGGTGTCACAAGGATCGATGGGTATGGAGAGTGGCATACTTGGACTAAAAAAAGTATCTTTTGGGATCTTCCATATTGGAAAGATAACTTGATGAGACATAATCTTGATGTCATGCATATAGAAAAGAATTTTTTTGACAACATCTTCAACACAATGATGAATGTTAGTGGGAAGACAAAAGATAATGACAAAGCAAGAAGAGATGTTGATTTATATTGTCGGCACAAAGACTTGCAGTTGAAGTCACATGGCAATGGGAAGTGGCTCAAGCCAAAACCAAATTATACCATGACAAAAGATGAAGTTAAAATATAGTTTGTCGTTGGGTAAAGGAGCTTAGGATGCCAGATGGTTATTCTTCAAACTTGGCAAGATGTGCTGATATTGAAAAGGATAGTATTCATGGTATGAAGAGTCATGATTGTCATGTATTCATGGAGACATTACTCTCTATTGCTTTCAGCTCGTTGCCAATGCATGTGTTAAATCCTCTAATAGAAATTAGTCACTTCTTCAAAGACTTGTGCTCAACGACACTGAAGGAGGATTCATTATATAAATTAGTCACTTCTTCAAAGACTTGCAAATTGGAAAGAATATTTCCTCCAGGATTCTTTGATTCAATGGAGCATCTCCTTATTCATCTTTCACATGAAGCATGGCTTGGTGGACCAGTACAATATAGGTGGATGTATCCATTTGAAAGGTGATAATATTACTAAATTTTTGAACTTTGAACTCTTATTCTCATGTTCAATCCTAATATGCACTTTTTTTATTTCTAAAGATATATGGGGGAATCAAAGCGTTATATCAAAAACAAAGCCAGAGTAGAAGGATCCATTTGTGCAACTTACTTGCATCGTGAGACCATATACTTTTGCTCTCTATTTCCAAAACTTCACGTTGTAACCGAGAAATCATAGGAATGAAACACAATGGCAAAGTCAAACATCTGAGTCAACATTATATGTGTTTAAACAAGTCGGTCATCACGCAAGCAAGGAGTGCACTCCTTGGTTAACTGATGCTGAATTCAACTTTGCTCATATGCATGTGTTAATCAATTGCACTGAAGTTAAATCGTATCTTGAGTAAGTTATAATCCCATTGTCTACAACCTAAACGGTAAATTCCTTTTAAGCAACTTGTATTCACCGTATTGTTAATCTTCTCTTAACAACTCATTCCTTGTAGTTGAGCAAAATCCTCAACCAACGTTTTCTCCCAACATATACTCAAAATTTCCTCATTGTAAGTTTTCTTAGTTCAAGAAACCTTTGTTCCTAAAGTTGATTAAACTTTCAATTTTTACACAATTTTTAGGTTTACAATGAGCCATTATGTGTTAGAAATCAAGACTTAAGGGATTTGGCAAACCCACCCATGAGATGCGTGAAGGAGTGGCACACATACTTTGTCAATGGGTACAAGTTCCACGCTAATGCCTGGTCGAACGGGAAGAAGACAATTAATTGTGTTGTGTACGTGAAGGGCCTCATAGAGGGAGGTTATGATGATTTTTCTGAGATAATTCATAAAATATAGGTTAAAATGCTCCGTTGGTCCTCGTTTTTGTACCAAAATCTCAATTTGGTCCTCATATTTTTATTGGTCTCAATTAGGTCCACATTTGTGTAAATCAGTAACAATTAGGTCATTTCCGTTAGTATGAAACTAACACCGTTAAGTAAGTGTCACATGTCAGCTCCTCGTTTTTTTGAACTTTTTTATTTTATTTTTTAAAAAATTTATTCTTTTTTATTTATTTTAAAAAAAATAGTTATGCCATGTTACGTCTATAGTGTTCCACATGTCAATCTGATATGGTGACACGTGTCAAATTATTGTATGAATCTCAATTTGGTCCTCATATTTGTTAATTTAATTTTATTTCAGTTTAAAAATTTTTAATTTCTTGTGCTACAAATTTCGACCAAATTTAATTTTTATATAGATGTTATGATGATACTTTTATTACAAGTTATATTTCTATTACATATTTTAAACAATATTAAATTTATATTTTACATTAAACTTTATTTAAACTTTATTTTAAAATTATAAATATATAGATTTATAAATTTATATTCGAAATATTTATATAACATTAAACATCAACAATTTTTTAGAGTTGGCTTAAAAATAATGTAAAATTTAAAACAATTTTATAACAAATTAAAATAAATATATTTAAAATTTTAATATTAAATACACTTAATATTATTAAAATATTGGTTAAAATACTCCATTGGTCCATGTTTTTGTTCAAAAATCTCAATTAGGTCCTAAGATTTTTCTTAGTTTCAATTAGGTCTGTATTTTTGAAAATGCGTAACAATTAGGTCCATTCCGTTAGTATGGTGGTAATGGTGTTAAGGATGTGCCACCTGTTTTTTTTAATTTTTTTAATTTTTGTTTTTTTTAAATTATTCATGTCACATATCACATCAATATTGTGCCACGTGTCAAATCAGTAAGGTGACACGTGTCAAGTCATTGTCTAAATCTCAATTTGGTTTATATACTTGACACGTGTCACCTTGACTGACTTGACACCTGGCATGAATAATTTTCAAAAGGAAAATTTAAAAAAAAAATCAAGAAAATGAGGAGCTGGCATGTGGCACATCCTTAACACCGTTACTACCATACTAACGGAATGAACATAATTGTTACACATTTTCAAAAATATGGACCTAATTGAGATTTTTGAACAAAAATATGGACCAATGGAGTATTTTAACATAAAATATTTAATAAACATATCAATTTTAATAAAAATAATCATAACATTATGTAAAAGTATAATTTGGTCTAAATTTAAAAAAATTCAAAAAATAAGGAGTTGACAAGTGGAACCTACTTAACGGTGTTAGTTCCAAACTAACAGAAAGGACCTAATTGTTACTGATTTACAAAAATGTGGACCTAATTGAGACTAATAAAAATAGTAGGACCAAATTGAGATTTTGGTATAAAAACGAGGACCAACAGAGTATTTTAACCTAAAATATATGAGCTAGAGTACAACACTTCTACTTCTCCAAAGAAAGTAGTTCTTTTTTATTGTGAATGGTTTGATCCTTCTACAAATGGTACAAGAGTACATCCTAGGTATAATACTGTCAAACTTCAAATCAATTTAAGATACCAACCATTTGATCTGTTCATTCTAGCAAATAATGTTAGACAAGTTTATTATGTCTCATATCCAGCATTTCGGAATATCAACAAACGTGGTTGGTGTGTTGCAATACAAATTAAGCCTAGGGGTCGTGTTGAGTCAAATGAGGTGGAAGAGGATATTCCCTATCAAGTTGATGAAATGTCACATGCCCATGAGATAATTGAAGTTGAAGGTGTCTCTACATTGCATGACCTTGGTGGTGAAGAAGAAGAAGAAGAAGAAGAAGAAGAAGAAGAAGAAGACAACGATGATGATGATGATGATGAGAATTATGAAGTCATGAATGATGACAATGATGATGATTAATTTTTAATATTTATAATTTGTATTATGTGTCATTGTTGTTGTGTAGTTGTAATATGACATTTTTCTTTGTAATATTTGTACGTATAATTTGACATTAATATTCATCATTTATTTATTCTAATACTATTAATTGAAAATAGTTTACAATGTCATTCGAGGGTCCACCTAATCCTGGTAAGGGGAAAGAGGTAGCAAAACCTAAAGCAAAAAGGGCACCAAAAATGCCATGCTACTTGATAAAAGTTCCTCCTGCAAGACCATCCATATCCACTCCATCCATTGTTGTTGACACACATAGTGCATCGTTACAGTCAACCTCCGTAGGTGTTGCATCCACACCATTATCATCCCCATTCACTCCTATTGTAGAGGCCACACCACCTCCTGTTATGGTACCCACACCACCTATTGTTATCATACCCACACCACTTGTAAGACCCGAGGAATTTAAATAATTAAATAAATAATTATTTAATAAATGCGAGTAGTGAAAGTCTTTATGACATTAAATCCTAACCTTTATGACGTGGAAAAGTACTAGCTCAAATGGTTGAGAGTACTTTATTGTGTGAGAGGACTTGGGTTCGAGTCCTAAGTATGCCATTTGTGTGTTACTAAATTTAGTATTTTCTTTTGATATGTTTGGATGTGATAAGAGAGGATAAATTGCTAGATTTATAAATGTTATCATGAAATATCATTTGGTTGAGTTGGTAGTGCACTTGAATTACAATTGTGTGGTAGTGGGTTCAAACCTTGGCTTAAGCAAAATAATTTTCTTTTCTTGCTAAAATTAAGTTAGGGTGTGAATGTGAAGAGCCTAAAAACCTAGCTAATTAGGAGACAGATAGGTGAATCATTAGCAGCCTTAAATCCCTTTTCAAATGAGTTTTCATTAAAATAAAGCATTATCAACTTGAAAAGTTTACTCGGGTATTGAGCGTTTACTAAAATTTACTTAAAAAAAACTTAATTTTTTTTCAATAAAAAATGGTAACTTTGGAAAAAGAGAATAGAATCCAGTTTCTTTTATTATTTAGAATCTTCATATATGTGTGGATAATACATACATTTTTTTCTAGTTTATTCTATAGATACAGTTGAAGAAAAATTTGATTAGTGCTCGAGTCGGATGATGAAAAATTATCATACCTGGTTCTTTTGGAGGATGGATCTATAAGAATTCACCTATCACAATAACAAAAAAACCTCACTTGAATGATCCTGTATTAAGAGCTAAATTGGCTAAGGGAATGGGTCATAATTATTATGGAGAACCCGCATGGCCTAACGAGGTTGTAAAAAGGGAGAAAGAAGTGTTGCAAGGTGGAAGAACAAAGGGGTTAGTGTGGATCAAGGGAGGATTCAAGTTTTTGGCAAATTGAGCTGAGAATCCAGGTTAGGGGAGCTATCTTATGTGTTTTTATTTGAACTGCATGTTTCTCGATTGAACATCATGACTGTGATCCTTGCATCGGGTTAAAATCCTGAAATCTGTTCATGTTTCTGGAAATTCCAGAAACCGCTTGGCGGTTATGTGTAACCCGTCAGGCGACACATGCTCCAGAACCCATTTTCTGGGCTTCTTCCTTAAACTTCCTGGTGGTTGTATGTTGTCTGCCAGGCGATGCGGACTGGCTTGCCCAGTTGATTATGGATTGGTGTGTTTTGCGATGTCGATGATGCGTGGATGGAGTATTTCTTTCAAAATTATGAAATTGTGGTATGTGTAAATGTTTGAGATATTATGAATGATGATAAACATATGAATCCTTGCGTGATTGGGGAATTAGGGTTCATGTTGGGATTGGGGATGGAGAACTACGAATTTTGCACATGATCTGGGTTCTGTTTTACGAACATAATAATTAAATTGAGCAAGCGGGAACCATACGAGTTTAAGGAACCTATCAGGGTGTAGAAAGGTATGCCAAAATGTGATAATTGGGTTTTGGGCTTCGCAATGGTGCAAGAAAAATCTGGGCGGAACCCAGAATTTCTATGCACCGCCTAGCGCCACAGGGATATCGCCAAGCGACACATTAGGGTAGGCAAACATATCGATTTTGTGTTGAGTTGGGTTTTAGGGGTAGTTACTTGAAATTGTGGTGCTTGATATAGGGTAATTGAGTATAATACATGGAAAAGAATTATCGTAATGTAACATATCTAATTTAAGGTGTGAAGAATTATAAGTAGGGATTGTGCGCATGTAAAAGCCATGTTGTGTTGTTTTCCTGTGATAAGGTTTATTGTCTGATATTTGCTGCCATGAGGAGCCACTGTGAATATTGGTTTTGGAATGAATGAATTATGTTTTACTTGGTATGATAATAATATGGTGGAAATTGCATATTACATAGAAGACAAGCATGTGGTTTTGTGATTCCAGTATATGTGTAACATTGGTCAAATTGTGATGGCATTAGGTACATAAATATTGAACTATATGATTATATGATTTGGAACCTGTTGATTGAAGTATGGCCTGTAAAGTGGTAAATGAAAGAGAGTAGGTGGGCATGATAAGGATTGATTTATTGGCATGATCCATTGTATGCATTGTGATCTAGTGATAGAACTATGACTGGAGTGCTCTACTGGTGCTATAATTGTGTGTATTGAATGATTGGGGGTCCTTTAGGACCTGAAGAAAATGCCAAAACCAGTAGAATTGTGCTACTAATATGGCGCCTGGCGGCGCGGGGCGAGCCGTTAGGCGACAGAGTTCCAAAACAGTGGCAGTGGCCACTGTCTACGCGAGGCGCCTAGCGGTAGGGTGGAATCCGCCAGGCGGTGACAGAACAGCGAGACTTCTGTTTGGCGCTTGGCGCTTGGCGCCTGGCGGGCACCAGGTTCCGCCTAGCGACGCGAGAGGCGCGCCAGGTGGTTTTGGTGCAGATTTGGTGCGCGAGGAAGGATTTATACACAACTTTAGGTGATGTTCATGATGCGATGCTTTGGTTGGGGGGCCAGTTATGAGTGTATCTTGTATTGGGGTAACGTGTGACCACTCTAGGTTGTAGCCTGGTGGCTTAGGAAATCCAGTGGAGTGTTCGAGATCGTGGCTCGTACAGCGAGGTTTCGGATGAGTGCCTTCTTTAGTGCATTTGATAGATTTTTGGTTGTCTGGAAATAACTACGAACTTATGTTCGTTTTGGGGAACTCCACTTAGTATCGCGGTGAGAGGTCGTGGCAAAGTTATTCCCACATGTGGACTATCAGATGGTGGCCTATAGTCGGAGGGGCGAGTAGACACTCATGCAGCAAAGATCGATCATTGATCTCACCCAAAGGGTATATAAATAATAGGCGTCTAAATTAATGGTTGAAAGTTGAGGAACTAAGGAAAGGGAAAATGCTAACACGTGTTATAATTTTGAGAGGTTTTAATGATTGTCATATTTTAGTTATTTATTTAAATGAGCTCACCCTATCTGTGTGTGTTTGACGATGATCATGTAACTTGTTACATGGAAGCAGATGTTGATGTAGGTGAGTATGTGGATGGTTAGTGATGGAGTGGGGAACAACTATGGGAGTTTTAGTACTTTTATGGACGGTTTGATTTTGTAATAATTAAACATAGCAGTTTTATTTATTATTGGCGCGTTGATTTTTTGGAATTAAATTTTCCCGCGTTTAGGGAAAGAAGTTATTAATAAATGAGGTTATATATATATATATATATATATATATATATATATATATATATATAATATTTTTGTTTTTTTTTTATATATATAATTTCTGGCTAGGACGTTACACCACCTCCTGTTATGGTACCCACACCACGCCCTCCTTTGGTACCCACACCACCTCCTATTGTGGTACCCACACCACACCCTCCTTTGGTACCCACACCACCTCCTGTGATGATGCCCATACCCCCTGTTGCTGCTATACCTTCTCCATCATCAGTCCCTTCACCTAGTATTCCTACCTCTTCTGGTCCCACTAATGCAGATCCTATTGTTGTTGACCCTCCTCCCCATGAACGACCCATGATTGAACCTTATGGGAAAGGGTAATAATAACTCCTCCCATCTTAAAAACTATTTTCTTTTACATGACTTATTTTACCTTGCCCTTTTGTGCATTAATTTTCTTAAATCGTGTGCATGGTTTATCCTTCTAGAGTTGCTTCTTAGGCCATCATAAGGTCTATTAAGAAACAATATTTAACTGCTTGGCCGACATGGGGAGCAATACCTCCAGCAGATAGAGATGTATTTTCGCAATGTTTTAAGGTAAACATATCATCAATCTTTTTAAAGATTTAATAACTGTGTATGTTAATAGTGCAATGCAATTGATGATTTGTACTTGATTCATTGTCGAAGAGGAAGGTTCAGTGGAAACCTGAGCATGAAGTTCAAATTCACACAAATTTTAACTATAGAGCTTCACATAGGCTCTTTGAGATGTTTAGAGAGGCTAGGAATGCAAGACAGCGCCCTTATTGGCTTGGGGATGATGTGTGGAATCAATTACTGACACATTGGAATTCTCTAGCCTATCGTAATAAATGTGTTACAGCCTAAAGGAACAGAGCTTCCCCCAAGGGTGAGATCCTACACACAGGAGGTTCCATTACTACTTATGAGCATGCCATTCGTATGGTAAGAAACTTCTCTCTTAAGTAATTCATCACTTAGAATTTTAATAATTTCTGCTTAAAAAGTAACACCATATTTTATTTTACAGGCATAGGAGCTTGGACGACATGTGCACATTGATGAGGTATTTCAGGAAACCCATATTCGTAAAGGATCCAGCGAGTATGTTGATGAAAGATCTTAGAGGACCCATGTAAGCAACACTTTCATTTCTTTCCCATAAAAGTATAAGGTTGGCTCTATTTCACTAATACCTTCTTGTTTACTTAACAGGAAGAATTTGAAAATAGACTTTCACAGGTCAGATCTGAGCAAGGCTCTTGTGGTGGTCCATCAAATCCTAATGCTGATCCTACAACGAAAGACACAATTAGGACAAGGTGTTGGGTTGAGGTTGTTGGTGAAAAGAATAAATGAAGAGTATATGGGGCATGCAAACTTGCTGCAACTCATGTGCAAGCAGTAGCCTCAGGAACCAACCATCTTCTTCCTCTTCTAGTGTTGAGGACGTTATGTACCTCAAACAAAGACTAGCAGCTTGTGATGAGGCTTATGAGGAATTGAAAGGCTAGTTTCAAAACTTACACAATTTGGTTTTAACATTGTTGCCTGCTGACCATCGTGCCCTTCAACAACCTCAATTTAACCTAACACCATCCCAGCAGCAGCCCGCAGTAGTCCAGCCCAGCACAGTCCAACCTGCAACAGTCCAGCCTGCATCAGTCCAACCCGCACCAGTGCAGCCCAATCCAATTCTTGAGGACTCTAATTTGGATGACTATTTAGTCTATTAGGACCAGATGTCAGAGTTACTGAGGACTATAGTTTTTAGTTTGATTGAGTTTCTTAGTTTGATTGATAATAAACATTTAATACTTTCACTTATGTGATTCAGATGACTTCTTGTAGTATTACTGAGTTCTAGTTTTTAGTTTGATTGAGTAGTAAACATTTGATACTTTCACTATGTTTAATTAATGTTGTGATATATGTTTACGTTTAATGTTGGAGTTGAACTAGATATGTATTTGTTTAGAATGGATCAGATGTTATAATTGCCAAGTCTGTTTCTAAATGTTTGTGATTTGCAGGTCTGGTTAATTATGTGTGGTTTTAGCAAACATTCAGAACAGACTTTATAGTCTGATGAATATTTATCGACAGCACTACCGATGGATGTATCCGTAGGTAGTAGTCATAGTCCTCATAATGACGGATACGGCATTTGTCGATAATTACCAACAGATGAAGGATCTGTTGGTAATGATTACAAACAAGCTTGTTATCCATGGATTTTTGGCCGTTGAAAATCCGTCAGAAATTAGCAGTTACCGACGGATAACGACATCGGTAATACACAATTTTCTTGTAGTGAATCTTAGAGTTTTTGGAGCCTGATGCTTTGCTAGTAATCTAGATAATAACTGAACCAAGCTTGACCCAAGGGCTAGAAAATATGTGTTTTTAGGTTTTAAAATTTGAATTAAAGGATATGTCCTCCTTAACACCTTTAGTAGAGAAATCTTTATTAATAGGAATGTGGTTTTTTATGAAAATGTCTTTCCTTATAAGGATGTGGAACAATGTATTCAAACCAGTGGTGATCATCATGACTCAGATTTCTTACTAAAGGAAGGAGGTCATTCTCCTTATAGTAATAATAATTCCAACCAGGTCACTCCTAAAGAAGCTGCTAATGATAACATTGAGACAGAGTCCATTCTTGACACTATTAGCGGCATTTCCACCGAAAGTGAAGATAATACCCAGTCTATTGACAATGATCAAGACCCAAGAGATACAGGCATACGAAGATCAACAAGGCAAAGAAAGACTCCTTCATATCTCAAGGAATATATACACCAGGTGAACCATTCCATGACCCTAAACATTTTGTGAATAACAAATCTGTTTATAATCCAATTATCCCATTAGTTTTGTTCTTTCATATAATTCTCTATCTAAAGAACACCTAATATACACTCTTGTTGTTTCCACTCATCATGAACCTCAATCTTATACAGAAGCTTGTAAAGATAGCAAATGGGTTGATGTTATTAACAAAGAAATAAAAGCTCTAGAAAGTAATGAAACTTGGCAGTTTTCAGATCTTCCTAAAGGAAAGAAACCAATAGGGTGTAAATGGATTTTTAAGATAAAATACAATTATGATGGCACTATTGAAAGACATAAAGTTAGACATGTATCCAAAGGCTACACTTAGCTGGAAGGAATCGATTTTATTGACACTTTCTCCTGTTGCTAAACTCACAATTGTTAGACTTTTGTTAACCATTGCAGCCACAAAGAATTGTATTTACACCAACATGATATTGATAATGCATTTCTACATGGAAATCTTAATGAAGAGGTATACATGGATCCTCCTCCAGGACTCAAAATCCCCAAACCAGGTCAAGTATGCAGGTTAACCAAATCCCTTTATGGTCTAAAGCAGGCCAGTCGCCAATGGTTTGCTAAATTGTCCTCTTTTCTTACTTCTATTGGTTTTATACAATCCCAATCTGACCACTCCCTTTTTACTAAAAATAGCCTAAGTTCTTTTATAGCCCTTCTTGTCTATGTGGATGATGTAATTTTGGCAGGAAACTTTATAATAGAGATTGAGAAAATAAAGACTTCTTTACACAAAGCCTTTAGAAGTAAAGACTTGGGATCTTTGAAATACTTCTTGGGTTTTGAAGTGGCTAGATCCAGCAAAGGAATACATTGATGCCAACGAAAATATGCTCTAGACATTTTGTCTGAAATAGGGATGCTGGATTGTAAGCCTAGCAAAAGTCCCCTCATGAACAACACAAAAATTCTCTTTGAGAAGGCTGAACCTATCAAAAATCCCAACTCATACAGAAGACTAATTGAGAAGTTGTTATACTAACCAATTCTAGACCTGACATTTGTTATTTTGTTCACTTACTTAGCCAATTTGTGCGGGCCCCCACTGTTCATCATCATCAAACAGCTCAACACATCCTGAGATATATCAAGACAAGTCTTGCTAATGGACTTTTCTTTGGTGCCTCCAATAAATTCCAAATTAAGGCCTTCAACGACTCTGACTAGGCTGCCTGTCTAGACACAACACGCAGTGTAACAGGCTACTGTATCTTCCTAGGCACATCTTTGATTTCCTGGAAATCAAAGAAGCAAAGCATTGTATCTAGACCTTCTTCAAAATCAGAATATAGGGCCCTGGAAATCAAATTAATACTACAAAGTTATAACAATTTCAATATTATTAAGTAGTCAACAAAATAAAAGGGGTAAAATAACCCAAAGTCGTCTCCCAACGAACACGAAATTGATTTCTAACAAATTAGTTCTTATAAAATTATACAAAAGAGTTAGTCAAATAAAATAATAAAAACATAGGAGGATTAAGATAAACAAGAAAGAAATAGAAAAGATAAAAAGAAATAAAAACGATATTAAAGAAAATAGATTGACTTCATTGCATTTTCAAAATAGATTCATCATCAATTATCTAAAGATTTTTGCTCAATTAATTATTGTTGTAGATTTGCAAATTAATCAATGTAAAGTCTCAATTAATTTGTTGACATTCTCACTTTTAACCAAAGTACAGTCTCAATTAAAAGTGAGAACTTTTAGATTATCCACAGTAAATTCAACTAAAGTACAGTCTCAATCAAATTTTACTATGCCTAATCATGTCTATTCTTTTATCTCCTCACCAAATAAAAAGCTTAATTAATCAAAGTAAAGTCTCGATTAATTTTCATTAGAGTAAATACCTTTAACCAAAGTAAAGTCTCAATTATTGGTAAAAACTCATTTAATCACATGAAAGTTTCTAAATAAAATCAAAGTAAAGTCTCAATTAAATTTAAAAACTCTTGAACTCATATGATCAACATGCATATAGATTTAAAATCATTACTTTTTACGAGATTCAAAGATAAAAGACATAGATGAATTAAAACCTCAACAATAATAAAAAGAACAAAGAAATTAATTCATTCTAACCTCAAAATCCATAATGAAATTACAATGGAATCAACCCAAGAAGTTTAGCAATCCATGGAATACAAAATAAAAAGAAGAATAGAGAGAAGAAAAGAGAGAGAAAGGAAACGAAATTAGGCACCCCTAAGGGTTCCAAAACTCCGAAGTCCCGAGCTTGTTTTCTACTTCTCCCTTGGTCTCTTTATATAGGAATTGGACTGGGCTTTTCTGTTGCTAAAATCTCTCAAATATCTTTTGGAATAAAGATAAATATAAATATTTAAAAATACTTGG
>Ga0214543_1000789_pt1 | contig 57098 bp, 42 predicted proteins | sample CNSS2metaG_FD_160094 | JGI IMG/M metagenome (GOLD analysis project Ga0214543, IMG submission 160094) | Root nodule microbial communities from cowpea collected in UCLA plant growth center, Los Angeles, California, USA - CNSS2 | ecosystem: Host-associated > Plants > Roots > Nodule | place: USA...
ATATTTTTTTTTTTTATAATATATATATATATATATATATATATATGTTTTTCTTAGTTGGACATGTTAGTATGTTATATCAAATGCATCTATTAAAAAAAAAAACTTAATATACTTATTCCAGTCCAGCTAATACAACAAGATGATATAGGTTGAAAATCACATTCAAATATCAATGATTACTATTTATACCCTTTATAAATCTTATCCTACCCCTCGTAGAAATATTTTTATGGAAAGGGTAAGTTGAAGGCTTTTAGTTACTGTATCTTCACAATTTCTTTGTCCATCCCTCAAATTTTGAATTGACCATTTTATTGTTAGGAAGGGTGGTGAGATTATATATTTCGAAAGTTTTACAGAACATTTTTTCTTTTTGAGATTTTCAAAATAAAATTTTCGAACACAATTTTTCGAAGGCGATTTTCAGAATAAAAATTTTAAAACGTATAAAAAATGTTTCGGAATAAAATTTTTTAAATCAGATTTTCAAGAAAAAGAAAATCTTTCTGAAATTCTTAAATGTTTTCCGAAATAAGTTTGTTGAAATAAATGAAATATGTTCTGGAAAAAAAAATTCAAAACTAGTTTTTTTTTTTTTGCATTTTCTTTTCGTTTTTTCTTTCTTTTTCTGTAGTTTTTTTTTTGTCTTTTTATTTTTACCTTTAAGGTGACGGTGCGGTGAAATGTGGTGTGATACTATGAGGAAGAATATTTAAGTCTTGTGCTAGTATTATGAGTGTACAGTTAGTAACTATTTGGTGCAGAAAGCAATAGTCTAAAAAAAATAAAAAAACCAAAAAAGGCCCAAGAGAACGGGTCTCCAAGCCCATTTTCTACGTGCGTGTCTCTTGAAACGCAATGCAACGCAACGAAACCACCATAGTAGAGTTCGTTTGAGCTTCATTTCCTTTCCACAGCCTGGGACCTCAATCAATGGTGACAAGAAGAAAGCTCCTGAATTTGTTATCAGCCCTAAACGTTTCTGACCTACTTCCTCATCACGCCAATGCAATTATCCGTTTTTCCAAACCCCCCAAAACCCTTAGGGTTTATTACGGAACCCAATCATCCAAACTCCCCGAATACGAGATGCCATCGGTGACATGGGGCGTGATCCAAGGTCGCAAGGAGAAGCTCGTTTCGCGAGTAATCATCTTCGACTACCTCAAGGGTTTGGGAATCATCCCGGACGAGTTGCACGACCTCGAACTTCCCTCCACCGTCGACGTCATGCGCGAGCGTGTCGAGTTTCTCCAAAAATTAGGTCTAACAGTCGACGATATCAACAATTACCCTTTGATCTTAGGTTGCAGTGTCAGAAAAAACATGATTCCCGTGTTGGGGTACTTAGAGAAAATTGGGATTGCAAGGCCCAAGCTTGGGGAGTTCGTTAAGAATTACCCGCAGGTGTTGCATGCTAGTGTCATCGTTGAGCTTGCTCCTGTTGTTAAGTTCCTCAGGGGCCTTGATGTGGAGAAAGATGATATTGGGTATGTGTTGCAGAAGTACCCTGAACTTCTTGGGTTCAAGCTTGAGGGTACTATGAGCACTTCGGTGGCTTATCTTGTTAGTATTGGAGTGAACCCTAGAGATATTGGTCCAATGGTTACTCAGTATCCTTATTTGTTAGGGATGAGAGTTGGGACTGTGATCAAGCCCATGATTGATTACTTGGTCGATTTAGGGTTGCCGAAGAAGGTTTTGGCTAGGATGTTGGAGAAGAGAGCTTACATTCTTGGCTATGATCTTGAGGAAACTGTGAAACCCAATGTGGAATGTTTGATTAGTTTTGGTGTTAGAAGGGAGTGTTTGGCTTCGGTTATTGCTCAATATCCGCAGATTCTTGGGCTGCCTCTGAAGGCTAAGTTGTCCACTCAGCAGTACTTTTTCAGTTTGAAGCTTAAGGTTGATCCTGAAGGGTTTGCACGGGTGGTGGAGAACATGCCTCAGGTAGTGAGCCTGAACCAGCACGTGATTATGAAGCCCCTTGAGTTCCTCCTTGGAAGGACTGTAACAGAGGAGGATGTGGCTAGAATGGTGATCAAGTGTCCTCAGTTGGTGGCATTGAGAGTTGAGCTGATGAAAAACAGCTATTACTTCTTTAAGAGTGAGATGGGGAGACCCTTGAAAGAGCTTGTGGAATTCCCGGAGTACTTTACTTACAGTTTGGAGTCTAGAATCAAACCCAGATACCAGAGGCTCAAGAGTAAGGGGATAAGGTGTTCGTTGAATTGGATGCTGAATTGTAGTGACCAGAGGTTTGAAGAGAGGTTGCAGGGTCATTACATTGAAACTGAAAGTGTAGGTCCCGGATTCTGTATGGGAGGGAAATTGGAGCTACCGGGGAATGACATAATGTCAGATGACGAAGCTGAGAGTGATGATGAAATACTATACAGAAGAACTGTTTCTCTATAGCTCCACTATTTTTTTATTTTTCTGGGGTTGGTGAAACCATTCCAAAGTATAATTGTTATCAATTAGAGGACTAGTTTAATCTGTTTTGTCCCCATTTGTATTGCCAATAGATGACATATCACTTTCTCTATTCATTCGTTTGCTGTAATATCTTTGGAGGCAATAGTGAAGTCTGAAACCCTGATATTTCGCCCTGAATATCCATGTAAATTATGTTGTTTGTTTCCTTCGTGATCTAGTGATAAACTAATAGTGCCATTAAGGCAGAATTTTGAACACTACTTTATCTGTTATTGATATTTGTGGAAACACGGTGGATCATATAAAAGCGATAGGGATTTATCTTTGTTTTCTTGTAAATCCTTATTCCAATTCTTTACTACTTCCCCTAATAACCAGTGATTGATTTCTTTTATATATTACTGATCGAGGTCTTTTTAAGAAACGAAGTGTCAATAATTGCATTTGAATTGCTTTCACTTCAGTCGGTTCTTAGATCTTCGAGCTCAGAGGTGGCAACCTTTCGATGTTAGGGTGGGCTCTAGGCACAAAAGAAACCACTACTAAATTGTGTGGTTGAATAATTTTATCGGATGGAATTTTAATCATGTGATTTTTTACATTTCAGCTCATTTATTTGTTCATTTTTTAGTCATTTTATCTTTTCCCTGACATTACATTGTTATGAAATTAATCATAAATATCTTCCAAATTTCAAACACGCTAAATAGGTCATATAGAAAACATAACATTCAAACTATGCAATAGTGGCTTGAAGAGGACAAAATATTACTTCGTCATTTATGTCAAATGTTGCTCATTTGCAAAAATAGTCGATTGATTTACGGGATTGATTCGAATTGAAGATAAATAAATTTGAAAGCTTGACCAATTTAAAGTGGAAATAATAATATAATCAATTCAAATTAATTGGTTTTGTTAATCCAATAACACCCGGACTAACAATCCACACTTAATCTTCGCAAGCGTGAACTAGCAATACCTTACATACGAAGCAATTTAGCCAATTGATTATATATTTTAATTCTTTTAATTTTATGTTTTTCCATCTTTAAATGAAAATTTAAATGTCATGGATGTCACCATTTTTTGTACCAGTGCCTTTTACCGTTGAAATGTAAATAAATTTTAATAAAGGAAACTGAATAAACTACGGGCACATAGACGACACGCTCTCATCCAATAAAAAAATTGACATCAATGATAATTGTTTTCTTTTCAAACGATACTTGCCGTATGAGCTATGCCTCCCTTGAACTTTTACTCAGTGGTGTAGAATTTCTCTGTCGACAAAATTACACTCTTCAAGTTACATAAAGTATATTATCCTAAGAAATGTATATATAATAATAATAATAAAAAAAATACTACTACTAATAACAATAATAATTTAATCCCTTCTAATGCAAAAGGGATCTCTTAAAATTGGTTTCTTTTATGACTTTTAATAATTTTCACTAGTTTAAAATCCACGTAATAAAATTCACAACTCCAAAATTTAAAATAAAATATCAGTCAATAATAGAAGTATTCAATATATAATTTCAATTACCTAACCTAAAAGTTGTTGGCAAGACTATCCAAGTACTATCATGAAGCTAAAATATAACATTATGATCTCAAGAGGAGAAGAATCTTCATATAGATAATCTAGTTATAAAGACAGAATGTCGTACTTCATCCTTCTTAGTGATAAGAGGGGGATCATAAGTGCAAGCGCTATGGGTTACCAAAATTTAACAACAGAGAAATGAAAGGCAGCACTTCGTGCTTCACACAAACACGAACTTATAATCAACTTGAAACTATTAATGTATTTCACAACCAAATAAGCTTAGATCTTGATCTGATTACAAAGATATTAACAAACCTGAGATGAGAGGGCACAATCACACTATCTGCGTATTACAAATATCAACTGCAAAAAGGAGAAAGGGGGGATATAAAGCTACCTATACAACCACACAGCCACCCAAAGAAAAGCTGAAGGTTAGCTCCAAGTTAATTTTCTTCCTTTGCCTGGCTTCTTAGCCGATCTCTCTCTAAGCAGGAAATACACGACTCTATGTCAGACGCATACCGATTCTCAAACTCTCTTCTCACCATCAATCCATGGCCAATAACATAAACAATGGTCGTCGGAATGCGTTACAATCTTATAATCAATTGGGGGGAAAAGATAAAAGTAAAAATAAACAAAGAAGGGTAGAGGAACGATGCTATGAAAGTTCAATCCTTAGTGCCTCTTCGGGAGACATTGTCATTGGGTGCTGCGTGTTAATCCTCCCCGTGCCACATTTCTGAGCAAATGTAACATGTCACCCAAGTTAACGGGGAAATCATTAAGTCAAGCATATACAATTTGAAAATTCAATCACCAAATTCAGGAATTTCTGCAAGTTCAAGAATTGTTGACAAAAAATCAACAAAATAAATCCTATACCGACGGGGATTTTAACAATTACATACAAACGTAGTTTAAGAAACGAAAACAGGGCAAACGAATAATGTAATTTTAGAGAAAATATTCTCTCACATATTAGAGGATAATATCGATAAATATTCTAAAAATCACGTGTATTCACTGAAGATCCGAAACAAAATCGGATAGATCATTTAAGTAAATAATGCCATGGCAATGTAAAATATGTATCACATATGCAACGAGATACAAAATACAAGTTATGATCAATAGCAATGATCTTCCTTTTCCAGAAAATTGATGTAAAATTTTTCAACACAAATCACTAGGGTTGCATGTGTCAAAATGCCTAGATATTGTTCAGTTACCATAACAGGGTGAAAACAAAATTATCCATTAGGTTAACCGTAAAAATGGTACATGATGTAAACCTAAAATCTGGCAAATCAATAAATAGAAGGGGAAAAAAAAAGGTACCTTCCAGAAACAAGCTGATGCTGAGCACTGTTCACAGGACCCTTTACATTACTGAAACGCTTTGCTCTGCTCTCTTGTTCTTTCTCCACACGCATTGCAGCTACCTCCTTCTCCATGACCGCTACTTCTCTTCTCATCTTCTTAGCCTCAACTTCCATGGCTTTGGTCAGTGTATCTACTTTCTTTGCTAGCATCTGACAAATAATACCATTGCAAATTAGCTAAGATTATAATATCAACTACTAATCTAATATTAATCCCAAATCAAATAAATACTAACTTCAATGGCATCATCTTTATCTTTTAGGCTTTGATCTTTCTCATGACCAGCTTTCCTCAAGGCTAAGACCTCTTTCTGCAGCAAATCATACAAAACCCCAGAAACACTATCCTCCGTATCGACTGTTGGGAAGTCATTTGGCTTATCATCTGAATTTCCTTTCCAATTATCATTTTCTTCCCGGTGTTTGGTTCCTTCAGAAGACTGATTGAATGAATAACTTGGAGGTTTTCCATTTAGAAGAATTTTACTCCTTTCTAATGACCTTGTGCCGCCATCAAATGATTTAGATGTGCCTTTAGCATGCTTCAAAACTGTGCTTGAAGATACAGAAGACCTAAGTTGAATGGATGGTGATCTTTTCAGAAACCCATTAGATGTTAGTTTAGAGATGTTATCAGCCCCACCAAGGGATTGTCGTCGAGAAGGCCCATTGCTAATACATCTTCCCTCTGAGGTGCCGCGATTAATACTGTTAGAAGTTTCTCTCAAACTCTCCTGTAGCACTTTAAGCCTTAATTGATATTTTTCCTGAAAATTGTAAAAGGTTTACCTTGAGTAACGGCAGAAGTAATCTCCTAAGCTAATACATGGGGGCTGTAAAACCAGATTATTACTTTTAACTGTGCTTCAGACTTTGCAGTGCGCTCAGTTATAGCAAGCTTGTCTCGAAGTTGCTGCATCTCTCCCTACAAGAATGTAGTTTGGTAAAAATAAATTGAAACCGCATTGAAGGGAAACAAAATTGAGGAAGATTTTAGGTATCTATTATTTAAAGAAAAAAGCTTAAATCAAAAGGAATCATAAATAATATTCACCTGCAAGAATCGTCGTTCTTCAAGCCATTGTTTTACAGGCATCACTTTGTCATTAGCATCCTTCCATTCATTAGCAACCACTACAGCTACTCTGTTTGCTGTTACCTTGGCACGAGCTAACTCCCGGTCAAGTGTTTTTCTTTCTTCCTATGTAGTGTCAAAATAGGCAAATGCAGCAATTAGCATGCTTTAAGTTATGATTGAGTAAACAAAGAAGAAGAGTATAGTTAATATAGTTAACTCATTACATTCATTTCTTGAACTTTCCGCTGATAATCTCTCACAGCATTGGCAGCCGCACCACCCGCAAGTACAGCCTCTTCTAGTTCCCTCACGGTTTGGGTAAGCTTTTCAACCTCTGCCACCTTCAGTCTATGCATTTTGTCCAAAATTTTATTTTCTTCCTGGAAGAGGATATGATGACACCAAATGTAAGAAATTAAATTATTACCGCTGGCATAATTGGAGAAGAAACATAGTACAAAATTGCAAATACCTGGCAAATCTCAATCTGTTTAATTAGCTCTTGATTTTTATTTTGGAGATCATCCACCATGGAGGCCTTAGCCAAGGCAATCTGAACAGTCTTCTCAGCTTCAAGAAGTGCTGCTTCTTTAGATTTGGTAAGACGATCTAAAGCTTTGTTATCATCTTGAAGTTTAGCAATCTGCAAGGAACAAGTTCAAGAAAGCAATGACATAAATCACCCATGACAGGCCAGCTTCAGTTGCCTTCATCAGTTTCTTCTCATGGGAATCGCATTCAAAGTAGAAGAACAAAATAACAGTACCTCTTGCCGGGCAAGCTTAAGTTCAGCTTCTAGAGGAGCAAGAATGGCCTCTATAGGAGGCATGTCATCATCCTTCTGAGCAGCATGGACCCTTCGAAGAGTGGCTTCAGCAGCAAACTGAGCTGCCATCGATGCTTTCTTGTCATCATTGATTTTCTTTATTTCAAGATTCTGCAAGAAATATCCAGTTTAGTAAACACATCATGTAACCTAAAAAATTTAGTCCTCACTAAGGTTGATAGAGTGTTCAAGTAATACTTTGCTTTCTAGAAGAGACTCTGTTAACTTCAGCTTCCCTTCAACCTTTGACAACTCTTCAGTAAGCTACAGAACAACGAAAAAAAATACAGAAAATAAAGTTATATTTCAAGTTGACGTTAAGTGATGACTCTATACATTAAGAAACAGCAGCAACACGAATAAATGAAAGCATGGCACATTAACAAGTTCTCATGTGACCATGCACTAAAAATAGTTGAAGTAATTACAAAACCACGTTAAAATACAACACGGGCGAAGTAGCCCCACTCACTAAATCAGCCAAAGCATAATTACTTGCACAAACACATGAAACAGAAAAACTGGAAGAATGACTATTGAACAATAAATATACGCACAGTAAACACCAAAAGCAAACTCGAATCAATACACCATTCACCAAGAAACAAAAACGGGAACATACAGAGTACTTTGTATAATTTTTTTTTTTTTTTGCTAAGTAATAAAATCAGTGAGCAAAGAAACATTGTCCAGTGCAAAAGTTGAAAAATAAAAAATAAATAAATAAAGAAATTAGTAATGAAGTTTCCATATTCTTAAGTCCTAATTATAACAGTAACAGCAATGATCATATCAGAAACTTGTAATTGATTCAATTTAACTTCAATAATACAACGAAGCAAAAATTAGAAGGTGACCTCTTCAACGGCTTTTTCTCTGAGCCGTTCGGAGAACCTCAAGGCTTTGATCTCCGCTTGCGCTTCCGACAATTCCCTGTCCTTATCTGCAAACACGACGCAACACAAGCGAGTCACCATTAGTCAACAAGGCGAAGCAAAATCAGGCCAAAAACTCGCCAGATCGAGTCGCATTTTCGCACCTCTAACTTCATTCTCCAACCGATTGAGCTCCACCTTGACCGGATCCGAACCGTGCAACAGGTTCATGAACTCGTCCGCGTCGAGGCTCTGCCTCATCGAAGGCGCGCGCCTCCGCGACGAGCCTTTCCCCTCCTTGAACGATCCGGACACCGCCAACGGCGCAACCGGCGTGGCCACAGTCGCCTCCGTTCCAACCTCCCCGGAAACCTCCGCCATGGCCGATCTAAGCGATGCCGTAAGCAGTCACATCCACTTGTTCGTAGCTCCGTGGATCCCTAGGCGCGCAGTGCGAGAAACAGCAAGAGTCGCAGAGAAAATGCAGGTCTGAGAAGGAGACGGTGATTTTAGAGAGAGAGTTGCTGAGATAGATGGTTTCATAGTCTGTGCTTGTTTCTCTCTCTAGATTGTGATTTTAAATCTGGGCTTTGTTTTCCCCTTTTTTTCTTTTTTTGCTTTTTTTTAATTGTTGTTCTGTGTGTGTGTTGCAGTGAGAGTGATAGTGAGATTAAATAAATCTGAGTAATCAGTGAGTGTATAGCTGGCTGTTATGGTTAAGCAGACCAATACTGAGTGAGTGACAGGGAAACACAGTAAACCCTTTCTCATCATCTTATGTTAATCGCTCTAGTAAAGCCCAAGCCATGGTAGCGTAATGCGCACTCCATGCATTGCAATTGCAAGTTAAAACCATCTTGGATTGGATATGCGTACGATAGCCGGTGGGACCCAGAACCAGCTTAGCTGGTAAACGTGTTGTGTTTGGACAAACAAACTCACAAGTGACTGCCATTAACATTAACTAACACATATATTATGACGTTTTAAGTTTTGAAGAGATGTATCAACTTATTGGATTCATAACCATAAATAAAACACATGAAAATAAGTTAGCATTCACAACAACGATAACGTTAGCATATATATGTTTTGAATATCTATCTACAAATCATTCAAACATCATATTTTTACCAACATCCGAGAACTAAATTAAACTATTAATAGTTATGAGATAATTTAATATGGTTCCTAATCTTTTAATAATCAGTAATATAATTCGTTGATCATAGAATCCGTTGATTTGTAAATTATGTCTGTCTTTACAGTGAAATAAAAATGTTTTGATCTTAAAATTTTCTGGCGGTGTTGGTATGCGCATTGTGGATGGATTTCAATTTCAAATGTCTTCTGCACATTCATTCCTTCCGTAAATGAAAAATCAAAAAGCTTTTGATATTTTTCAAGTAGCCAAGTTTTCTCCACATTGTGTAGTTTAACTTGCTCGTGACACTGTAGGTGGTAAACTTGAGATTCTATCGGAAAACCTGTGGTTTAGAAAATTGGTCCACACTACACTGTGGCGTGCAGCAACAGCGTGTGAAGTTGATCTTTCTGCAGGAGAATATGCTCGCCCTCCAAAATCTTTAAAATTGTATTAGCGATAGAAGTGAGTGTGTTGTTGAGGGTGTGTCTTAAAGCACTTTTGATTCATAAGGTGTGTGTCTGCTCCCAGACTTGTTCACATGGAGGGTCCTTCCCACCATGTTTGACAGTGGCACCTCAAATATAATGGGACCAGGGCCACAACTTGAGGGGGAGTGAGAGCATAGTAGTTTCGCTTGAACAACAACACAAAGCAGAGTGACTCGCACCGTTATCAATTCGCTAATTTCACTGAAGAAAGGTCATAATCGATTGTGGGGTCTAAGCAAGTTTCTTTCCAATATTCATGCCCGTAATGTGACAACTTACCTCACAAAACACAACTATGCAACCGGTTTAATTCTTAACTAGGGTCACTAGACTTCAATCAACTTCAATAACCAGACAGCTAACAAAATCACATCAGCGTGTAAACATTTGATTGGTAGTGTAGGTCACTGAGTATTGAATTAAAATACATCAATAATTTCCTCCAAATTAACAATAGAACCTTCTCACATGGGCGTAGGCAAACATGTTCATATGGCTACGCTTAGCGATAAAAAATGACAACCAAATACAACTAATAAATCGTATTAATTTCAAAGATACGTTTAACCAATCTCATGGGAACTTAAACCCAGAACACACTTTCTTTTCTTTCAATTATAATCTGTCATTAAGTTACGACAGTGTGAAAAATTAATAGATCCATAAGATTTCGGCATTTGAAAAAAGGTCAAAACCATTAAACTCAATAATAAAGGAAATAACAAAAACTCTGCAAAACATATAACTACTGGGTCCTAGCAATACTTAGAACACTCATCAACAGATAACTTCAAAATTGCTAGCTCAAGCATCAAGCCTCGACTCTTTCCTCTTCCAGGATGAGGGCCTTTCCTGTTGGCTTTGCCAATAGATCTGTGTATTCTTGGAATGGTGATTTAGAGAAGCGAGTCTCCTTCCAGAATTCGGGTGTTAGAAAACCGTAGGTTTTAAGCAGACAATCAAAAGTGGCCTGTAAAAAGATAAGAGGCATTAGAAAAACTGATTAAAAATAAATAACTAAGACTCAGATATCATCCATATTTACTTATTGGTTATTCAATATTTCAAAATTCATACAAATGATTTAAAAAACTGAAAATGGTGTTACTAAATTGGATGGGGATAGATACAATAAAAACAAAATACTACCCCACTTCAAAAAACTTATAATAACCCATTCAGGGAAAACAATGGGAAAGGTAAAATTAATTATAGTTCTCTACTTAGTTCAATCTACAAAAAAGCTTACTGAAGAGATTTTACATATTAGCTTACTCATAAACTAAACATAAAATATAAAATAATTCACTTAAGTTTTCTCCTATTATTTCCTATACGTAAAAGTACTCATTGAGTTCATCAAAAAGACTGACTAAATTTTACACTGAACTCATTTCTTCTAAAGCAATTTATAGTACTAAATTAGACAACCAGAATTAATCATAAGGCAACCTAGCGCGTAATAGAATAAAACTAAATTATATAGTATGTCCATGCAACCAAGGTATGTAAGATTATAAACAATTATAAGAGTTGATCCGATAAGCAAAACACAATAACAACCAATACAATAATTAAGCATTAACGATGGCATCATCAAGTTACAGAAAAATATGGACATATAGTTGAAATACTAAAACCCTACAAATGCAATGAACATGGCAAATGTTTCTAAAAGGAGCATGACATAAATTGCTCGTAAAATTTAAACAGCATCAACCGAACGAACAAACTCAAAATCATTAATAAGGCTAAAACAACAAAATTAATCAAAACAAAAACAAAATGAATAAAACTTGAGAGAACTCGTTAAAAACCATTGTAAATAATCGTTATCAAGCATTATCCAATAAACGAAACAATCAATAGACAATAAAATAAATATTACACGGGTAAGGGTTAACCTTGACGAAGTTTCCGAGGGTTTTGGTTGAACCTCTGGAGGAGGTGAAAACATCATCGATTCCGGCGAACTGCAATACCTTTTTGGGGACCCTGGCAGCGACGATACCGGACCCACGAGGGGCAGGGACCATGCGGACTGTGACGGAACCACACTTTCCGGTGACCTTGCATGGAACGGTGTGGGGCTTTCCAATCTTGTTTCCCCAATACCCTCTCCTGACGGGAATAACAGAGAGCTTAGCCAAGATAATGGCGCCACGAATGGCGGTGGCAACTTCCTTACTGCACTTGACACCGAGACCGACGTGGCCATTACCGTCTCCAACGACGACGAAGGCCTTGAAGCGCGTACGCTGACCGGCGCGAGTCTGTTTCTGGACAGGCATGATCTTCATGACCTCGTCTTTGAGAGTAGGACCAACGAGGGTGTCAATTATTTGGTGCTCCTTAATTGGGAGTGAGTGCAGGTAGATCTGTTCCAGGCTTCGGATTTTACCATCCTTTACGAGGCGTCCAAGTTTCGTTACAGGGACCCATTTTTCCTCCTCGTCGCGGCGCCCCGAGGCCCTGCGGCGTCCGCCGCGGCCCCTATCTCCGCGGCCGCGGCCGCCGAAGCCACGACCGAATCCACCACGGTCTCCGCCTCCACGTTCGGCCATGTTGTTTGTTGCGTATGAGAGAGGGAAGGGGAAGGAGTGAGGGTGTAACTGCGCTTTTGATAAATGGGAGAAGGGTGTCTCAGTAGGGTTTCTGGTTCGAGTGTTGTTGTTCTATATATCTAAGTATGTAATGAAAGGGTCAGAGTAGGGTTTTCGTTTTGCTTGCTGTGGTCTCCGGGTTTGGTGAAACCCGTGTAGGGTTTGGGTAATGGGCTGGCCCAACTATTTAAGGGCTTATTAATTGACAAAACAATTGAAGAATACTACTTATAGGCACACACAACTAAGGTTTGGTTAAAAAAAAACACATTAACAAGTTTAGTACACTAACATGTTCACTTATAAGCATTTCATTTCGTAGAAGCATTGAATCCAATAATATTATTCTTATGCAAATTAGCTTTTCTTTATAACTATCAATACACGATAGACAGTCATAAAATTTTATGACACAATCTATTAAATCTAATGAACTAAACTCCTTTAAAACTCGATTAATTTTAAATAAGAGAAACATAGAAGCATAATCCTTAAAAATAAATTACGTTTACCCAATTATTTAGTAAAGCCCAACAGTGAAATTTGTAATTAATTTTATAAAAAAAATATGGCTGTATCTGATTTAAATACATCTCAGCTGTATTTCCAATGAACAAAAAACATTTGTACGTAAGTTGTGAGAGATATTGTTCACTCACCGCCCTTAGTCATGGCACACACTGAACACGAAAATTTTTCAAATATCAAGGTTTGGTTTGCGACATTTAGTGTAGCTCGAACAAATTATTAAAAGAGATATGTTGACAAACCTGGGATTTGTTTAAAAAAATTAGATGTAATAAAAAGTAAATTTGTAATTAAATGATGTCAAAAAATTAGTGAAATAATAATATTAAAGGTTGTTAAGTACGTGTAAAAAAGAAAGTGAATTATCAACACATGAAGGTCCTAGTTAAAATAAATCAATCATCTTCCTTAAACCAAAAAACACAGAAAAATTCATAAATAAGCTCATGAAATAAGTTGGAAGTTAGACTGACACACTTTCCATTGTTAAATTTTCAAATGACTAATAAAGGACAAATTAGGGTAAAATGAAATATTTAAACTTATTCAATACAGTTACTTGATCTCTCTAAGCAGCTTTCCTTCTTACCTATATGTTCTCTACACAAGCAATTAAGCAAAACAATGACAAATAAAACGTGCAAATTGGAAGAAGTTACATTCTTTGATGTCTTGATATTATCTACATATACACATCAGCAGTAGAAAACCATGATCTATTTTATAGTTAACCTCTGCTTAAAATCATATTTTTGATCGTCTTTAGTATTCTGTCACACCTGTTCATTTCCCTTCAGAATATTGAACTTGCAAAGAGGACAAGTTGCATTCATCTTTAGCCATTTCACTATGCATGTAGAATGGAAATGATGGTTACACGGAAGAACATGAAGTTCTGCTCCATCCTCATAAGAAGAGATGCATATACAGCATTCCTGAAAAGAAAAAAAAAAGATTTATTACTTTCACAAATCTTTTGAATGTTATGTTATTATCACACTGCACAAATTAGAGCTTTTTCCTTTTTCGAACAACCATAAGTTGACACAGAGAACTTATGAAACTACAGCATGAATCTTTATATGCAGTGATCAATATAGAAAATCAAATAGCCATCTTGCAGAAGTGATAAACTACTTAAGGCTGAAAAATTAATTCAGTCCAGTAAAACGTACTGCATCATCAGGTGAAAGTATTCGTTCATTCGCGGAGTAGCCACCGATGGTCTCCACAGGAATCATTGATCCACCTCCCTTACTAGGTGTTTCCTCATTGCATAACATTTGATATTTGTATCTCGGAAGTACACTGAGATCCGATTCTGATGCACCTTCCTATAGTCTCATGAAAGGAGGCAATGAGATTGGAAGCCAACAAATACTCGAATGTCAATATTTATGATTAAAAAGAAAGAAACACGTACCTGTCCTGCAACAGCATAGAGAATAGCAATAATACAGGGTAAACAACAACAGAGGGCAATTCCAATCAAGCATGCCAACACAACACAAAAGATGGCAAAAAAGACATCAAATGCAAGAAAGACAACAGCCAACCTGTACATACAAATCCAAAGAAAAAGAAAATTAATATCAACGTTATTACACCTAATTCATCATGTAATCCATCAATTTTTGTCAGTAAAATAAAAGCAATATAACAAACAAAATTAATCAAAAAAACTCTTTTGTAATGATTTTTTTTTAAGAAAGATTATTTGGCATTTGCTTTGGTCTATATTTCGCGTTTTAAACATTGTGGACTATTTTCCACACACAAAAAAAAAAGAGTTATTCAATTCATTTCTCATATATTAGGATAGATTAAGTCATTGGATCGGAAAAAGGCCACAACTTTATGCATTACTAGTATAAGCATGGATATTACTAGTTTTCATAAGTAAATTTAAAATAAACATATCATTCTTTGAAAAAAATAAATAAATAGGAGAATCTTCAGTAAACTTTTGTAAACATACCTCTTTTTGCAGGAAAAATATTCTTATACATGTATGTACATTATTAATTTTGCAGGAAAAATATTGTTATACATGTATGTACATTATTAATGCAAGAGCGCATATTGTTTTTATGCACCTCCGTGCCAAACTTAAAAGTTAAAATACAAGCATTATTCTTGAAAGTCAGTTTAAATAAAGCCAAACTTACCAGTACAAACGTGGAGCATCTTGCAGAAGAATATCACCACCAGAGACAACCCAGTAAAAGCCCACCATCCACCAAAGTAACGAAACCATGGTATTCAATGATGCACATCGTTTTGTGAATCTGGGTTTTAGGTAATCAAAATCAGTATACCAAGTCAAACACAATATAAAAATGCATATCATAATAAACCAAACAGCATGCAACTCCATAGCAGATTAAAATCAATAGAGCAGCACGGCCCCCCAACACAGTAAAAGATTAACTTTCTTTACCCACAGTGAAAGGATATAATCCGACAGTTAGTCCTCGCATTACATAAATTGAAGCACAGTATCTATACCATAATATCAGTAGAAGGGTTCCAATGACTAAATCTTAATGACACTTGGAATCCTTTCACTAATCATATACACAAACCATAATCCCTAAAAATATCATAATGCTTTCACCAACACATTATCTATAACTACAATATTCCAGTATCATCTAAGTCACCTTAACTTTTGAAGCAACTAAATCCAGCAAGAACTTGGTTCACATACCGCGATAGAAAAATAGAGGGCTTCATTAGGTATTCAAATTAGCAACATGTCTCAGTATTCCTCATTAGTACTGCTATCCAAATAAAACCCCAAGACTCATACAATTGAAGTTTTAACCATGATTTACGCATAGATATTTACAGTTTCAATAAAAGAATTAGCACATGCAAACTGTCCCCATACAAGGATTTTACAATACAAGGAAAATGTCCCTATACAACAAAAGGAACATACTAAAGGTTTCACTGTACAAGGGAAAGGTACCAAGACGGTTACACACTAACAAAATTCTAGATTCCTTGTTGAAGTACATGTAAGATTGTAAGATGCAGAAACTAATAGCCACGAGTAAATGATTTTCTTTAAGGTAGAAGACGGGCTATAATGCAAAGGTAAAGTTACGTCCTAATAACCGGTTGGTCGTGGACTCCAATCTTGACAGCCTCTTTGATATGCAAGAAGAAGACTACTTACAATTACCCTCCCTCGTATGTTCGCTACGCAAGAAGCCTCTCGCACCAGGGTGATACATTAGTTTTTTAGCAAGTTTAGGTATGTTGTGTTAAAAGAACTCACCAAGGTCAAGACAAACCTCACATTGACAAAGATAGATATTCACCGTCATTGTCCTCGGCAGCAACATTCAAACTCGATCTCTAATAGGATATGAGTTCTATTCTAACCAATTGGACCAACCTTCCTAGGCATAATTGGGTATACGTACAGATAGAACTGTTAATTGAAATACGGCAAAACTATTCATAATTACACAAAACCTAACATGAAGAAAATCTATGCTAATATACACAAAACTATATTAATTGAACCCCGTGAAAACTGAAAACTAACAAATTGGCGTGTTTATAATTGAAATTCAGCAGTTGAATTGAAATGAAAATTGAACGCACCCAGTGGAAGAGGAACTCCCCGAGGTTCCAGCATCCTCCTCGTCGCTGTCGTTGACGTCATCGTATTCGAGGTGGCCGCTAGACTCCTCGTCCCTGGGCGCGTCGCTCCTCCTCCGGTACTCGACCCACACGAGCGCCACGTGGAGGAGGCACTGCAGGGCGTAGCCGCAGATCCACAACCGGATCGGCGTGTTGGGGTTCTCCTTGACGGTGCAGGCGAGCATCACCGCCGAGACCACCACGAAGGCCATGTTCCACGTCATGTCGAGCGCCACCACCGGCTTCGAGTACGTCCAGTCGGCGCGGCGCTCGTCGAGCTCACGGGCGGCGGTCTCCCGGACGACAGCGGAATGGCCGCGGCGTCCGAGAAGGAGTGCGAGGATGGGGAGACGGCCCGTGGCGGCATCGGGACGCGGGATAAGCAGCGGCGCGTGGGGCTGAGGGGCTGAGTTTGGCGATGACATGATGATTGATGGCTAGAGAGAGAAAAACATAACTGAAAGTTGAAACGCAGAAGAAAAAACGGGTAATACAGAGGGAAACGTTTCTTGATTTTCTTGTTTCTTGTTCTTGTTGTTCAAGTATATTAGTTGCGTTGAATTTTGAATGATTATGGTTTTGGTCGTTGAATTAAGAAAATTGGCCAAAATTGTAATGTTTAGGTGCCAGGAAGAAGATGAGATGAGGGGAACAGTTCAGAACACAGTGCCAATAATATTCTTGGCTTTGGATGCGTCTTCTATCTTCTTCCTGCTTTCATTAGGTTTAAATTTTAAAAACAAGTATTTTACTGTACCTAAAATTAATATTGTTTACAAACTAATTTTATATACACAAAGTTAGCTTGAAATTGTAATTGTTTTATTAAAAACACTTTCAATTTTAATCTACCAAAATAAGCATATATATATATATATATATTATAAATTTATGTTTCAATGAATTATTTTATGAATATAGTAATTATGTATTACGTGTATGCTTCAAAAAAATTTTAATTTATACAAAAGTTGTGACATTTAACAACTGTTGTTATTTGGTAGTTAACAGCAACATTTTTTATTTTATTTTACCTCCTTTATTTTTTGACTGGAGTAGAGGTTGCGGAAAAAACTTTGACTTCAAACACGTTTTAAAACTTTTATTTACACGATCATATTTTAACTTTTCTTTTATTCAATTTTAACGTATAAGTTTAATCACTATTGAATTATTATATTACATTACTAAAAATTTTAATATACATAATTAAATGATGATTAAAATAATAAATTAAAAATGGATAAAAAAATTATCTTTTTATTTTTGGACGATAAAGGTATTTAATGTTTTTGGGTTGCAATGGTGCCTGCTCGATGGTTCGTTGGAAGTTTTGCATTGGTCCTCGAGGCGGGTGATTTGTGGTGTCGGAAGGAAATTGTTTCTCCTTATGTTGAATTTGAAGAATAAAATGGATAACAATATATAAAAAATTTTATTTTCACGTTTCAAAATTTTAATTTTATTCATTAAAATATTATTATTTATTAAATTTTTAAAAATTAATCGTTATTTTAATTCTCTTTTTTATATTTATATTTTAAAATTTTAATTTTATTCTTTAAAATATAATTATTTTTAAAATATTTTTACAAATTTTTACGGATATTTTTTAAATTACTTAATTTCACTTAATTTAATCCAATCATAATTATTGTATATAATATATTATAGGCGCTGGTATTACCTTATAATTGTTAAACATCGTCAACCTCTGTGAAGCACAAATAAAGGTAAAAATAAAAAATTTAAAAGTAAAATTTGTAATATAATTTTATCAATATTTTTTTCTAATTTAAATAACCAATTACATCTCACTGTGATATAATTTACAGTATTAACATTTGGAATTAAATTGCTCTTATATATAAAGATAAAATGATAATTTTAAATTTTTATCAATTAAATTACTTTTTTAATCTACCACATTCATTTATCATTCCCTAGTTTTCATAAACATTCCTAATTTTTTCTTCGAATCTTAGTATATTTCTCTTGATTTAAATAATAAAACTTTCACATCTATGTTCATTTAAATTCTCTCAGATCCAAATCTTTAAATTTACTAAAAAAACACAACTAAATGGGTCAAATAAATTTAACTCACCAAATAAAAATAAAATAAAAATTGTATCTAATCATGAAAAGCTTTCTAAGAAACAGATATGTCGTAGACCCAAATGATAATCCAAAATTTAAGAAGTAATTAACTTTTATATATATTTTTATCTGTAGAAAATATCTGTTAAACTTAAGTATATACTAAACTAAAATTTATCACCATACGAGCTACCAATTTAAATGAAACTTGTTTTTGTGATTAATTACTTGTGTACCTTATTTACTTGTAATGTTGGAGTTTAAAGTCGTTAATCTGTGGGTTATGCCTCTAAAATATGCGAGTTTAGCAAATAGAGTTTGTAAGTTGTCTATAATTATGTAGCGTTTAAAAAATAGTTTTTTCGATTGCAAGATTCATCAGCTAAAGAAAAAGTTCACGAATGAAATTTATATACCTATGAAGATCACAAATATAGTTTTTTAGTATTGTTGTTATTTTGTAATTAATAAGAAACATCACAAATATATATATTTTTTTCACATTTTTTCTTGTTATTTTTTAAATTATTTAATTTTACTTAGTTTAATTCAATCACAAGTATTGTATATATCATAGGTTTTGATATTAACTTGTCATTGTTAAACTCTCTCTCTATACATATATGTAATTTGTTATGAGACAACTTTAAAAAAAATGACTAATTGAGTTGAATAAAAAAATATATTACTTTTTTTATCTTAATTTTCCTTTCTTAATATTTCATATCATGATTCCGAACACATTATCATCAAAAACCTTTTTGATGCACAACTTGGTTTAATGATTATCGGTACATAACAACTTTGAACTTATGAATTAACTCATATTAGATTGTTTCAACTAATTCGTGATTTAAGATAGGTTGTCTAATGGATGTTAATAATGGTCTATAAAAAAGTATGAACTGAAATTTAAATACTTTAGAAAGTAAAATTAAACGTAATACTAATCTGGTCCCACGCGTGTCGTGTCAATACAAATGTGAAGATATTAAAAAAATATTTTTAGTTTTCAAAATTCACTGAATGTTACAACAACATATAAATTCAAAATTAACATAAAAATATTACTATAGACAAAAAAATGTTACAATATCATAAAAAAATTTAAATTACAATAATATAGAACTCATGCTACTGCACTAGTTATATAAAATATACTCAACCTCGTGTTCTTTTAGCAACAATTTGCTTTTTTATTAAGTGGAGAACGAATGAGTGTAGTATTGGGAAAATTCCCCCGATTACATAATTTTAACCTAAAATTCAAAATTTAAATCAAGAAAAATATATGAATAGTTAATTAATCAATCAACCCTATAATTATTTATTTATTTTTCGATTTTGCATTGGTCGGGAAACGAAAGTGTTTTTGCCCGCCACTCTCAATTTACGAAAGCCTCCCCAAAACCCTACATCGTCATTTGTTCTCAGTCCTCCCTCCTCTTCACTCCACTCCGTAAACTTTTTCTCTCCCTTTTCTTTTCCGCCAATTTTTCAATTTGCATTTTCCATTTGTTTCTGGGGAAAGCCACAGAGAAAAGAGGGTTTCAATTTCATTCCTGAGTTCAGGCTCAGCTTCTATCCCTATGATGTCGTGGGAAGACGAGATTGTGATGCGCGATGTCACGAATGCGGGGCTTGTTGTCAGCGATCGCATTGGTCGCGAAGTTTCTTCTCAGCTCGACCTCGAAGAAGCTCTAGAAGCTTCCAGATACACCAGCCACCCTTATTCCACTCACCCCCGAGAGGTATCTTCTCCAAATTTTAGGGCTCGTAATTGTTCTTCTCGTTGTTGTGTTTAACTATGTGCACTCTCTGTATTTTTCGCGCTAAAATTAAGCTATTCGCCTTAGCGATCCCTAGTCCCGAATGAATGTACGGGAGGAAGAGAACTAAATTCAACATTTACTAATGTAGACTTGTAAAGCATAGCTTCACTTCGTTTTGAACTGTTTTATTTTCGCTGCACGTGAAAAGTCATGTACATTTGTGGTTAAACATGAGAGAGTTACACTTACATTATTCAGTGCCCAATGCCTCCTAGTAAAAACACCGATGAATTGGAAAAAAGAAGAAAGGCAAGTTGCACTAGCTTCCTCTAAGGGTTCGCTAACTTTATATTCATACCCCTCCTTTTCTTTACACCCTGTATTAACACCTCTAGTTGTTTGAAAAACATTACATTAATACCTTTGATACACTACCAATCTTCCCTGTTGAAAAACAGCAAACCGTGTACCCTTGTAAGTGGCTTTGTAGTAAATGTTAAAAAAGTAGTGGAATCGTGTGTAGCCTCACGAAACCTTTGGGAGAATTAGTGTAATTTTCTGAAAATTAAATAAATGGATAATTGATTTTAAAATGGCATGGCTATTTGATATTTGGAGGTATTATAGAGGAGAGGATTATTAAAATGACAATATGGATCTGGGTGTCCTCACGGTTTTAAATTTGGAGCATTAGTTGTGATTGTGGGTTTGTTGCGTTTCTTGATATTGCTGAAGACATATGCGGCTGATGCTGCCATAACTGTAGTTTCGTTGTAGGTGACGCTTAAAAACCATGATGTTGTGGTCAAAATCATGGTCATGGACTGTTTTTAAGATTCTGTGTATGTTTGTTAGCATATTTAATGAGCTGGTGGTTCATTTAGTATTTCCATCTAATTGCATTATCTAATGTCATTTCAGTGGCCCCCTTCCGTTGAGGTAGTGAATACCTGGGAGTTGCCCCCTGTGCTCATCGAAAGATACAACGCAGCTGGTGGGGAAGGAACTGCTTTTTGTGGAATATTTCCAGAAATAAAGAGGGCGTGGGCATCTGTGGACAATTCATTGTTTCTTTGGCGTTTTGACAAGTGGTAAGTTCCATGACCACAAGTAAGAAAATTATAGTTGAAATACAAGATTGGACATTTCCTTAACTCATTTTGGAATGAAAGCTGTCTTTTCAGATTTTCTTGGTATGGAGTTGCCTCCTACCTTTTTTATTTGGCAGACATTGAAGCAATGGAAGGAATTCATATTTATTAGTGATCTATTCCCTCTAACCATATTCAAAAAGTATATTATTTTCCCTTTTTATTTATTTCACCTTTTCAATGCTTTACATGTATGGCATGAGCCCTCACACGCTATTGCATGGAGTGCTAGTAGAAATGCTGCTGGGACAACATTGACAAAGCTGTTTGAAATGATTTGAGGGTTCTAAATGTTTAAAGATAAACTTTCTATGTGTTTATTTTCTTGAAGTTTCTCTTCATGCTTGTTTTTTGAAGTACAACAACTGTTCTATAGTTATTTTGATTGCCAATTTGTTAATGTACAAAAAAATGGTAAGCGATGATCTCAGGGGCACTAAATGTTTGTGGAGTTGTTACTGTATTCCCCAAAAAATATTTAGAGCTATTTACTGGAAGTCATTTACATGTGGTGCAGTACTTCTAACATAACATTGTTACTTTCATAGGGATGGCCAATGTCCTGAATTTAGTGGGGAGGAGCAAGCCATTTGTGCAGTTGGTCTTGCAAAATCAAGGCCTGGTGTTTTTGTTGAAGCTATCCAATATCTTTTAGTTTTGGCAACACCTGTTGAGGTAGTATAACCATTTTATATTTTATTGATTTTCCCAGGACGTGTGTACTCAAATATTATACTCAAGAACCAGTTCTTTATGTTTTTTCTCTAAATTGCTTTTTTGCCTAAACGATGTCCACTGTGTTGTTTTTTCTGACCAAATACCGTTCCTTAAACTTTTCCAGTAGCATTCATGAAGATCGTATGTAGTTTGGTTAGCCTTCTCAAATATTTACCTCTTCTTTTATATTCCAGTCCTTGTTGCTAAGCAGTTGGAGAATTTGTATGGCTCAGTCAATAGGGTCTTTTTGTATTATTCTGTTATTCATGTTGAAGTTGTTTGGTAATCAAGTGCTTTCCTTCTTCTTGTTTGCTCAATAGAATTTTGATGTAGCCTTTATCATGTGCCTTAGTTTGAGCATAAATGTAACTTCCTAAATCCTAAACCCTGAACTTTAGGAAATTTTGGTTATAAAGTTCTTCGGTTTGAGTGTCATGAGAATCTTGCCTCTGGTCCAGTTTGTCAAAAGCAAAAGTGGTCATTTAATAAGTTGAAACTTGCATTGTGTGCTTGTTGCTTTACAATGTGCATGATAAAGTTGTTAATTTACTATCTATCGTTATTTCTCAAAGAGTGGGTATGTATCCTGGAATCCTCTGTTACTATCACAATGTGACTGGAACAAATCATGAAAAAAATAAGTCAAATGCAGTCTTGTCATTATGTGTTTTTTTTTTTTTTTCCGTTTTATGACAATTCATTTTGGAAGATGTCCGTATAAATCTATGCGGTGGTTTGCTAGTTAGATGTTCAATTTTTGGTGCTGAGTTTTTGAATACCGTGTCAGTTTTCTGGGACCTGCTATAAGATTATTCAACAACAGGGTTTTGTATGATAAGTTCCCTATGAATGATTTGCAGTTTTTCTTTCCAGAACTCCTTGTGAGAGAAGTATCGTTTCTTACCCCACTCTTTTTATTAGTTAATTTTAGTTGGAGTTTGTTGCTCTGGAGGAGCAGATGGTTCAGATCCGTTTGCAGAAGTTACATTGCAACCTTTGCCAGAGCATACAATATCATCTGATGGGGTTACAATGACTTGTGTTGCATGTACTGACAAAGGTCGTATTTTTCTTGCTGGTCGGGATGGCCACATATATGAGGTTCTTTATTCAACTGGCTCTGGATGGCAAAAACGCTGCCGAAAAATCTGCGTGACTGCTGGTTTTGGAAGTGTAATTTCAAGGTACTTTTTTAGTAATTTTTTTATCTACAAGTAATTAACTGTGATACTTGATTGCAAAATGGTTTTTACGATCATAGAATTGTATGTGCCATTTTCTAAGTGGTATATAAAGTTACCTGATTTTTTTATAGCTAATCATTTCTTGTTAATTCCTTAGTAATTTAATATTACCTGTTATTTGCAGATGGGTTATACCAAATGTATTCAATTTTGGAGCTGTTGATGCCATTGTTGAAATGGTTTTTGACAATGAGAGACAAATATTATACGCACGGACTGAAGAGATGAAGATTCAAGTTTATGTTATAGGACCAAATGGTGATGGGCCGTTAAAAAAAGTAGCTGAAGAAAAGAATCTTGTCAATCAGAGGGATGCACATTATGGAGCTAGACAATCAACCGGATCAAGAGTCTCAAGTCGATCTCCAAAGGCTTCTATTGTTTGCATCTCACCTTTATCTACTCTTGAGTCAAAGTGGCTGCATCTTGTTGCTGTTTTATCAGATGGTAGAAGGATGTACCTATCTACATCTCCTTCTAGTGGAAGCTTGACTGGATTTAACACCAATCATCTCAAGCCTAGCTGTTTAAAGGTTGTCACGACAAGGCCTGCTCCTCCTTGGGGTGTTAGTGGAGGTTTAACCTTTGGGGCAATGGCTCTTGCTGGTAGACCCCAGAATGAGGATCTCTCCCTAAAAATCGAGGCAACTTATTATTCTGCTGGAACTCTTATCCTCTCTGATGCGTCATCTTCAACCATGCCATCACTTCTTGTTTTGAGCAGGGATTCAAGCACACAGTCATTGCCGTCAAGTAATTTAGGAACAACTACCAGGAGTTCCCGAGCATTACGGGAGTCTGTATCTTCCTTACCAGTTGAAGGACGAATGCTTTCAGTGGCAGATGTTTTACCTTCACCGGATAATGCAGCTACTGTGCAGTCTCTATATTCAGAAATTGAGTTTGGTGGTTATGAGAGCTCTATGGAATCATGTGAAAAGTTGTCTGGCAAGCTCTGGGCTAGGGGAGATCTCTCAACCCAACACATACTGCCAAGAAGAAGGATTATTGTCTTCAGCACCATGGGCATGATGGAAATTGTTTTTAACAGGCCACTGGACATTCTAAGGCGGCTATTGGAATCCAGCACTCCAAGGTCAGTTTTAGAAGATTTCTTCAATCGATTTGGTGCAGGTGAGGCTGCTGCAATGTGTTTAATGCTTGCTGCAAGAGTAGTGCATTCTGAAAACCTTATCAGCAATGTTATTGCTGAGAAGGCAGCTGAAGCTTTTGAGGATCCAAGAGTTGTTGGCATGCCACAACTTGAAGGTAGTAATGCATTATCAAACACAAGAAGTGCTGCTGGTGGATTTAGCATGGGCCAGGTTGTTCAGGAAGCTGAGCCTGTTTTTTCAGCTGCACATGAGGGGCTCTGTTTGTGTTCATCTAGATTACTTTTCCCCCTATGGGAGCTTCCTGTAATGGTTGTAAAAGGCAATTTAGGTCCTTCAGGCGCCCTATCTGAAAATGGCATAGTTGTGTGCAGACTCTCTGTTGGGGCTATGCAAGTCCTTGAACAGAAACTCCGTTCTTTGGAGAAATTCTTAAGATCAAGAAGGAACCAGAGGAGGGGACTTTATGGCTGTGTAGCAGGATTGGGAGATCTGAGTGGTTCCATTCTGTATGGTAATGGTTCGACATTGGGTGCTGGTGATCGCAATATGGTCAGAAATTTATTCGGTGCGTATTCCAGAAATATGGAGTCCAATGGTAGCAGAACAAATAATAAAAGGCAAAGGTTGCCTTATAGTCCTGCTGAATTAGCTGCCATGGAGGTGGGCTTACTTTTTAAAATCTTTCCATGTGGTATGTTTTATAAGTTAGTTTAGTTTCTTCTCACTTGGGTTTGTTATCCAACTACAGGTGAGAGCAATGGAGTGCATTAGGCAGTTGCTCCTTAGGTCTGGCGAGGCCCTATTTTTGCTTCAACTTCTTTCACAGCATCATGTGACTCGATTAATTCAGGGATTTGACTCTAGCCTTCAACAAACATTAGTTCAGTTGACATTTCATCAACTAGTTTGTTCTGAGGAGGGTGACCATCTTGCTACTAGACTTATATCTGCTCTTATGGAGGTAAAACCCTGATTTGGAAGCCATGAAAGAAATTTCATCTACAAGAAGTTTACTCATTAATGGATTTTTCATTCTTTTCCTTAAATAAAGTTTTGTATCTTCTATAATAATTTGTTTCCTAAATAACATAATCTACTCCAGTATTATACTGGTCCTGATGGCAGGGGGACTGTAGATGACATTAGTAGGAGATTGCGAGATGGCTGTCCAAGTTACTATAAGGAGTCTGATTACAAATTCTTCTTAGCTGTGGAAGCACTGGAGAGAGCTGCTACAACTATAGATGCCGAAGACAAGGAGAATCTTGCGAGGGAAGCATTTAATTCCTTGAGTAAAGTTCCAGAATCTGTTGACCTACGAACTGTTTGCAAGCGTTTTGAGGATCTAAGGTAGATCCTTTTTTCCTGTGCTCTCCATTTTCATGGCCTATGATTTTTTAAGCCTTTAATCTGACAGTCAGATTTTCTTGCCTGCTGCAGATTTTATGAAGCTGTAGTGCGCTTACCTCTTCAAAAGGCACAGGCTCTTGACCCTGCAGGTGATGCTTATAATGATGAAATTGATGCAACTGTCAGAGAACAAGCACTTGCTCACCGTGAGCAGTGTTACGAGATAATTATCAGTGCTTTGCGATCTCTGAAAGGTGACACCTTGCAGAAGGAATTTGGCTCTCCCATTAAATCAACGATTTCACAATCTGCTCTTGATCCATCCTCAAGGAAGAAATATATATGTCAAATTGTTCAGCTGGGTGTCCAATCTCCAGACAGAATTTTCCATGAGTATCTTTACCAGGCTATGATTGATCTAGGTCTTGAAAATGAATTGCTAGAGTATGGGGGTCCTGACCTGTTGCCATTTTTGCAAAGTGCTGGTCGTAAACCTATACACGAGGTTGTCTATTAGCTCTTTCTCCCCAATAACTAATTGCTGTTTATTTGGTCACAATGTTCGAATATCATGTATTAGAATCTTGGCTGTATATGTTTTACCTGCAGAAGCTACACCCTCGCAATACTCTTCACATGATTTCTTTGAAAATTTAGTCTTTTGTTTTTCTGGATCTGCTAGGTTCGTGCTGTCACCGCAACAACTTCTCCAATGGGGCAATCAGGAGCACCAATGTCAACTAATCAAGTCAAGTACTATGAACTTTTGGCACGATATTATGTCTTGAAACGCCAACATATGCTTGCTGCTCATGCACTGCTTAGACTAGCTGAAAGGCGTTCTGTTGATGGGGTTCCTACTCTTGAACAGAGGTTAATAGAGTTCTTTCTTTCCTTGTCATTATTATCTTTTCTATCATTTCCTTTGAAACTTCTGAGTAGTTTTGCACTTTATTGCTGCAATCCTGGTTGAAATAGACAACCGTACTTAGAGTGAACCCTTACAGCGTTGTTGATCTCATATTGTGACATGTGAATAGTCACTGAAATTTTGTAGCCACTTATATCCTAGGTGGATTTATTTTTCTCCACTTGCATTAATAGCGTTAGTGAAAGCTAAAGCTGACACACTTGATCTAACCTTTGTATATAGAACATAGAAATTGATTCCTGATTCACCATTTGTTCTCAAGTGACTCTTTTTTCTTATGTGCCTTTGATGACTCAAATTCACAAACATGTCTATTACGGTACTAGCAAGACTAAGCAAGCACTTTACTTGTGTCAAATTGATATCCTTTTCCACTTAAGACCTCTAAATCCTTGTCTAGAATATACTAGGATTACTAACTTAGTTTTTATATGCTTGCACTAATATCTTATAGTTTTAATTTGTATAATTCAGGTGTCAATACCTAAGTAATGCAGTTCTACAGGCAAAAAATGCAACTAGTAGTGATGGGTTACTAGGTTCTGGTCGAAGTTCCATTGACAGTGGGTTTCTAGATTTGCTTGAAGGGAAGCTTGCAGTTCTCCGGTTCCAGATAAAAATTAAAGAAGAACTGGAGTCTATAGCTTCTAGGTCTGATGTTTTACCTAGCACATCAGATTCTACCGAAAATGGTGTAATCCCTGAGGGTAGTTCTACTGCTGATGCCAATTTTGTAAATGCAACAAGAGAGAAGGCAGAAGAGTTGGCTTCAGACGTGAAGAGTATTACCCAGTTGTATAATGAATATGCCGTTCCCTTTGGGCTCTGGGAGGTACTTCCATTCTCTTTTTGGATATTTATTGATTTGTTTTTATTTTATTTTTCTTTAGATTGTTGCAACTTAAATTTTTTCTCTTTTTGTTGTTCTCATTATTTTTAGTTTTGAACTAGATCAATGTCTTTAAGAGCTTGATATGAAAACTACTAGGTATAATTACAAGTCTTTTGAGCTTTAGTATTTAGATATTGATGGCAACCGAGATTCCAGTGGTTTAGGAAAGGATTCATTGTTAGATCCTTGCCCAAGGAAGAAACAGCCTATCTTTTGAAGTGTATTCCAGCAGAGGGCATGTGCTATAATATAAGACCTGTTATGTTGACTCTTTATGGTAGAAGTTATGCATTGTTTTGTGCTGGGATCAGTTATTTATGTTAGTATTTCATATATGTGTAGTATGGAGTAGTGGAGTAGTGATATGTTTGTCGAGATTCCTTGTAGCTTGGACAAAAAACTCTTCTCCTTATAGGAGTATGACTCTGGGACAACATCTACCACTGTATTATCTGTATTTTGTGTGATTTAATAATACTATTCATCAATCTGTTAATTGGTGCTGTTCTATCAATTATTCTGATCAAGTTGTTTATAAGGGTCCATTTGTTGAAGTAGAGGAGAGAATGACGTTATTTTTGAAGAAAGAAAAATAAAGGATTTGAGGTTCTCATTAAATTTAAATTTTTAAGTTTCAGTACCACCTGCTTCATTTATGTTTCTATAAACAATGATGTTACGGGAACTAGTAACTTTATTCATAACCAAACTGTGAAAATATACTTATGATTTCTTTTCTTTCCAATGATACAGAATTATAAGCAGGAAAGTTCTGACATTTTTTTTCTTTTCTCTTGCATATCCTTTCTCTATTTTTAAACCAATATGGTTTTGTTGTATCTGTTTTTTTATGAGAAGATTTTGTTGTATCTGCTACTGTACTGCTGGGCGATTTAGTCGGTGCTGTTTTATAGTATTTTTGTTGAAAAGATTGTGGTAAGAATGTGAAATTTCTTTATCAAAGCACCTGTTAACAGTTCTTCATTTCCTGCTTTTCCTTTAGACATGCCTGGAGATGCTGTACTTTGCCAATTATTCTGGTGATACTGACAGCAGCATTGTCAGAGAGACGTGGTCTAGACTTATTGATCAAGCTATATCAAGAGGGGGCATTGCTGAAGCTTGCTCGGTACTAAAGAGGGTTGGGCCCCGCCTTTATCCTGGTGATGGAGCTGTTTTACCACTTGACATTATTTGTCTTCACCTAGAGAAGGCTGGACTGGTACATCTTCCTATTTACTAATTGATTTTTACTGTAAATGCTACTTGAGTATTATATTTTCCCCCTGTATTCTCCCATGAACTATCAGTTCTGTGAGGCAGGATTTGGTTGAACTATCAGTCTTTTATCTTAAACGCGAATTCATGTGTTCCTGTAGGAGAGGTTAAATTCAGGGGTCGAAGCCGTTGGAGAGGAAGATGTCGCAAGAGCCCTTGTTGCTGCTTGTAAGGGTGCAGCCGAACCTGTATTGAACGCATATGACCAATTGTTGTCAAATGGGGCAATTTTGCCATCCCCTAGTGTTAGATTACGTATGTTGAGATCGGTTCTAGTGGTACTTCGAGAGTGGGCAATGTCTGCATATTCACAAAGGATCGGTGGCAGTGCTGTTGGGCATTCCTCCCTAATACTAGGTGGAGGATTCTCATCGGAACGTGCCATCGCTAGCCAAGGAATTCGGGACAAGATCACCAGTGCCGCAAACAGGTTCACTTTACACTTTCATCCATTCATATTATAGGTCTAGTCTTTTTCTGGGCATGGTTTTCAACAATAGCTTTTTTTGTTATTACATTTCTCAAATGTTCATTGTATAGTTGCATTGTTTATGGCCAATTGAAGTTGTTATCTTATTGACTTTTCCACATGATACAGGTATATGACTGAAGTGCGGAGGTTAGCCCTTCCACAGAACCAAACAGAACACGTCTACCGAGGTTTCAGAGAACTTGAAGAATCGTTTATAAGCCAACATTCATTTGATCGATTTTGATGTTTGTTGCAATATATAGTGTTGTATCATTGTTCTTGTCATATAATTATTTTCAAATAAGAAGATTTCGATTTTTCATATTGGATGTGATTATGTGATTCTTTTTAATGCAACCTCGTGTATCAATTAGAGCGTAACATGGGTTGCATTTAATCTTTAAACGCTTCATGTTCACAGAGGTTGGTATTGTCATAATTCTAACAAGTGGGTATGAAGCGATCATAATCGTCGTCAAGTACGTTCATTTAAACCAGAACGTGCTACCTAAAGTTATAAATTCAATATTCATTCTCGAAAGTGAGATTTTTACTTTCATGAATAGGTTTTCGATTTCCTTACTTTCCTTACTCGATCATTTCACACTATTTAATTGGATAAGATTATGTTTTAAGTTTTTCTTAAATTGTGCTGTTTTGATAACATTATTCTCTTAAACTTTAAATTTAAGTTAAATGCTATATATCTTAAACTATAACTATTGTTATTTTGAATTAAAAGTTTACTATATTAATTATTACGAGAACGTTATTGTTTTTGAATTCAAATTGAATCTAATTTTATTTTAACATTTACTAAATTTTACTTTTGAATATTGTATTGTTATTGTTGTTGTAAGTGCTATTTTTTATATCAATACGATTTAACTGGAGAAGAAAAGGCTTTTTGCCTATAAAGTTTATGATTTGGTCCAGTTGAATCATTAATTTTGTAGGTCGAGATAACTTGTTTTCTTTAATATCAACATGAATTTTGTACTAATTTTAGTTGTTTAGTTTTTGTTCCTATTTAAGTTTTTTTCTTTAAGTTGTGATAACTTTTCTCTTTCTTGAGCAAGTTTCAACATGAATTTTGTCGTAATTTTAGCTGTTTAATTCTAGTTATACAATAGTAAGCGTTGTGGTATGTCATTTCAAAGCTTGAACATAGAACACGGTTATATATCAATCGTTTTTAAAACTCATTCAAATTCTTTTTTTTTTCAACTTTTAAAATATATTAATTTTTTAATATATAAATGTATTTTTAATATTTATCACAGATAATACTGAAAATTTTAGTAGAAAATTTGCATTCGAGATTTCTTAAAAATTACTTTTAATCAAGTTATCACAAAAGTATTTTTCCATTGGCGACAAAAATTAATTTTTGCAAATAAAAATTTACTAAAAAGTATGAGTTTTGGTGTATATCTTTCTTATCTTTATTTAAATCAATTTATATTTAATACAAGTTATCACAAAAGTATTTATATTCAACGATTACTTTTGTTAAAGTATTTAATAAGATTATTTTTTTTTGGATAAATATTCATGAAAATACTTTTCACCAACAAAAAAAAGTAGTCTTTTTCAATTATGATTTCGCGTATGAAATTTGTTTCTTTTACTAAACGTCACTAATTATTTCTAAACTAAAACACTGTACAAATAAAATAAAATGAAGGATTTTTTTATGTAAAATCAAATACTACAAATTATTCTATTTTATTTTGGAAAAATCTTTAAATCTTAAAATATAAAAAACTTAATAATTTGCTCTTTATTTACAAATAAAGTTAATTGATATGAAGACAGAAATAACAGAAACAAACCGTCGGAAAACATGGATGGGTAGACGTGAAGAACAAGCTTCAAAGAAAATGGAGAATAATATATATATATATATATATATATATATATATATATATATATATATATATATATATATATATATATATATATAATTGTTTTGTGTAAGATGACATGAGGACATATATGGTATCATATTCAATTGAACTTGTATTTTTGTGTTTAAGTCAAAATCAACAAAGTTAGTAACATCTTATATATTATCCAATACTATTTGGATGATATAACATTATTCTAGTTTAATTAATAATTTAAGTTATGACATGAATTTGAGGGTTAAATTTATTTGATTTGTATAATATTATTTTTAATAAATAACTATTTGTCATGCTTCTGTTGCAAATGATAATATAGCCTCTTTTTAGTATATACAAGAAAGAGAAGGTACTAAAAATGAATAGAGACAAAACTTTATAACAGAAATAAAAAAATATTAATTTCAAAAGTCGAATTTATATTGTGGATTTTCAGAAATACCTTTGATCATGACACGTAATAAACATGATTGGCCACCAATTGAGGACTTTTATGTAACTTCCTCTTTTTCTTCCAACTTTCAGCTTCAGGTGCTACAGGTAAATAACAAATAAAAAAATTATAAAATAAAGTTCCCCTCTTAAAAAAATGCGTTTAATTATTACTATTATTTGTATAATGTTTTTAATTTTGTAAAATAGGAAAAATAATAATAAAAAAATCTGAAAAAGGTCTGGACACTGGTGATAGGTTGACACCTATATTTATTTGACATGTCTTTTTTTTTAATATAAGAATGAAAAATAATATTAAAGTATAAAAGTGTGAATTTTTTTTTTCAAAATGATTTCGTATTATTTTAACCTAAAAGATGCAGTTATGATTTTATGCGAGCAAATGTTTTACGAAAATAAAAAAAAAATTAGGTAAAGTTAGTTAAAAATGTGAACAACAATACTAAATAATATGATAAAAGAGAATATTATATTCCAGACACTTTTGTGACTTGTGAATTGAATAGTTTTCATTGAAAAATAAGTTGTTTAATATTAATATTTAAGAAAGAGTAAAATAAATAATACATATATATATATATATATGTGTGAAAATATTGGAATTATAGTTATTATGTTATAATAGTATATTATTATTAATATGAAAAGGATCTTAAAAGAGTCGACAAAACTTTCAACCATTTAAATTTGGGAAAAAATTTAGGTCCCGTTTTCAATTTCTTCTCGTTTCAATTCACGAATTTTATCAGATCTGATTCATCCGAATTCCAATTTTCCAATTGAAGTCGCTTTCCACGTCACTCGTTATCCCGTTATCCCGAAAAAAATAAACTTGAATTTTCGATTTGGTTTGTGATCCCAAAAAGAAAGAAAGGGAAATCTACAAGAAGAGAGAAAACAGCAACATGTTTCGCTTTGAGCAGGAGAAGATCCGAAAACGAGTTTGATTATAAAGTTGTTTTCTTTTCGATAATCTAAGAGTTTTCAGCTTGGTGGGTGTTGTCATGGCCGACGCTCTCTCGTTGATTCCGGCAGCCGTGCTTCGCAACCTTGCTGACAAGCTCTACGAGAAGCGTAAAAATGCAGCTCTTGATGTTTGTCCTCTGTGCCTTTTTCGCTGTTCTTATTTTATTTTTGCAATTTGCACAATTTGGGGTTTTAGGGTTTTGGATGTTGATAGTAGATGTGTGGTTGTGTAGATTGAGGGGATAGTGAAGCAGCTAGCTACCGCTGGGGATCATGATAAAATAACAGCTGTTATCAATTTGTTGACTACGGAATTTACTTATTCACCACAAGCCAATCACCGGAAGGTATTTTTTGTTGATGGGAAATTTTATTGATTTTGTTTAATTTGACTTCAATACATTGGTCATATTGTGTGCTGGTTGATTTATTTTTTCTAAAAAAAAAATGAATGAAGGGAGGATTGATAGGATTAGCAGCTGCAACTGTTGGGTTGACTTCTGAAGCCGCTCAGCATCTTGAGGTACCAATTTTTTGAATTTTTGTTTTATTAATCTGGTTTGTCTGTCTATCTTGGTTTACACGTTCAATTCTTTCTTTCCGGGCAGTCATGCTAAATTCATAATGCATGCTTGTTGCAAATGGATTTGTAATAGCTCTAACTCCGAATGAAAACTGTAAAACTGTTAAAAGTTATATTCAGATGAGCGTTGCAAAATTTATTCTGAACAAAATTGGTTTTGGTTAAAATTTATTTTGAAGTAATGTGTTTTACATTTTGGGCTTTTTTTATTATAAATTCTAGTTAATAGTAAAACTTCTAGTGTAATTTTTTTATCAATCTAAAATCTACCTAAAATTGTTTCAAGTTAAACTCAATTCTGGACCATGATAGTATCCTCAATCTGGAACCAAACATTTGAAATTAATCGAAAATCACGGGGTATTTTAATGTGATTGGCGATCTAACAAACGTGAAACAAAACACACAGTTAATGGAGATGTATTCTTTTGGAATGAATTTATTTGAAAATATATTAATGTTGGGCCAATTTAAACTTGTATTAAGTGTTTATGAAATAAGAACTTTTTAAAAAAATCACTTATTTAAGAATCAGATAGGATGTACTTGTCGAAATAAGCAGAAAACTGTTTATTTTTATTAAATGAACACCTATTTAAAAAAAAAAAATAAGCACAAATAAACCAGGTCATTATCCTTTACTTTGTTGTTGAGCTTATTTTAACAGGACTATTCACATGTAATTATTGTACCTGACAGCAAATTGTGCCCCCTGTGTTAAATTCTTTCTCTGACCAAGATAGCAGAGTTCGTTATTATGCTTGCGAAGCACTTTATAACATTGCCAAGGTGAGAATTTGATTGTGCTGACATATCTACAATTCAACCTGATCATATACTATACTCTAATGTGCGTCTTTTTAATTTTATGTCAGGTTGTGAGAGGGGATTTTATTATTTTCTTCAATCAGATCTTTGATGCGTTATGCAAGCTTTCAGCAGACTCAGATGCCAATGTACAAAGTGCTGCTCACCTCTTAGATAGGCTTGTGAAGGTATTTTTTTCTCTTGAAGTCCAATAAAGTGTTTGTATTCCTTTGTTTATGTGCAACGACTAACATATGCTGAATAGGGTTGATCTGACTGTGATTTGATAGCTGTTTCCTTTAGGTGAACTGATGATTTAACTAATCTAAATATTGCTTTATTGGAACAGGATATTGTAACTGAAAGTGATCAGTTCAGGTGCATCATTCTCTCAAGTCTATTTATTATATGTTTCTCTGTATCTGGTGTTTTAAATTTTTGAAAGAGTTGGTAGGCAAACAAACCTCTGAATGTAATTTTTTGAACAGAGCTTCGTTAGGCGAGAATTGTAAACACCAAAAGGTGTGAAACAATCTCGTATTAACTTAAGCAACTTTCACTTTTTGTAACCAAAATGAAATATTGAAAGTCAATCTATTCCATCTCACTTGAACTTACACTGCCTCGTTCCCTTCCTTCTTGTTTTTTGATCTTTAGTATTGAAGAATTTATACCACTGTTGAGGGAGCGCATGAATGTTTTGAATCCTTATGTCCGCCAGTTTTTGGTAGGATGGATTACTGTATTGGATAGTGTCCCAGATATTGACATGCTGGGGTTTCTTCCGGATTTTCTTGATGGTATGTGAATTATTTGAAGAATGGTCATTTTCTTTCGCAACGTTCTGTACAAAATTAAAGTCTACCACCTAATCATCTATAAACATCTCAGGCTTGTTTAATATGTTGAGTGATTCAAGTCATGAAATACGTCAACAAGCTGATTCAGCTCTTTCGGAGTTTCTTCAAGAGATTAAAAACTCCCCAGTAAGGCTCCTGTTTATGTATTTTTCCTCTTTTGCTTGAGTTGTAATGCTTTTATCACTTTTCAAATTGTAATTCTTCTTTTAAGCAGTTGTTTAACTCTGTTATCTGTTTGAGGAATGTGTGGGAACCATAATCACCTTTTTATGGTTTTACCTGTTCTACTTTTACATCATTGGATTCCCTTGAATTGTTATCTGCACGAGTAAAATTTATTGCATCTATTATCCACTTTTATATCGTTCCTCTAATCCGTCTTTTAGAATTGATATACCTATTAGCTAGCAGTTGCGTTGATTAGTTGAGCTGTGCCTCATTATCATCTACTACTTTGACACAAAATGCAAAGTTTTTTGTTCATTTGTCATTTTCTGACTCGAGCAGTGCTACTCTTGAAGTCTGTAGATTATGGTCGCATGGCAGAAATCCTGGTACAAAGGGCTGGTTCTCCTGATGAATTTACTAGGCTAACAGCTATCACATGGGTAAGTGGTATTGCTATTCTTTGGCTTGAGAGTAAATTATTTACTCGTATAATAATACTTTGTGCATGGGGTTCACATCTCGACTAATAATTCTTTTATTTCAAAAGAAACATTGTTAGTTACTTGTGTTTGTTTGTATTTATTAAATTAAAAAATTTAAATAAAATTTGTATCTCATTTTAACAGATAAATGAGTTTGTGAAGCTTGGTGGAGATCAGCTTGTTCCATACTATGCTGATATTCTTGGAGCCATTTTACCTTGTATATCAGATAAAGAAGAGAAAATCAGAGTTGTAGGTTTTTGAGCTTTTTTTCTTTCCTTATCTGCTGTTTTGCTTCTGTTTTCCATTTTCTTAATGAAATTGTTTCCTTCTATTTAAAAATAGTAATTTTGAAATTGTCTATGCCTTGTGTTTAAGGTTGCTCGTGAAACCAATGAAGAGCTACGTGCCCTCAAAGCGGACCCAGCTGAAGCGTTTGATGTAGGAGCAATCCTCTCGATTGCCAGGAGGTGTAGTTTTCTTACCTGGGTGGTTTGGCCAATGTTGATCCTACTGAGAAATGATTATGAGGGTCCTTTCTATTTAGCCAACTACTCTATTTTGCACTGATTATGCTGTAATCTGATTTTTGGGATGATTTTTGACTGATCAGGCAATTATCTAGTGAATGGGAGGGTACTCGAATCGAAGCTTTGCACTGGATATTAACCCTTTTAAAAAAATATCGTAACGAGGTGACTTGATTGCCATTTTTGTTCATGTGAAATGCTCTGTAGTGGCTTTTTGTGTGATCTCCTTTGGGTCTGAAACAGGTTTTGCAATATCTGAATGACATATTTGACACCCTGCTCAAAGCACTTTCAGATCCATCGGATCAGGTATTGTTGTTGTCCAAATATAATTTTTTATCTCTTTCATCAATTAACTCATTTATCAAAAATATTTTTTGAAATGTGTTTTATTCACGCACTTGTCTTATGGATAAGCTATACTATTATTTGATAAAACCATATGGATGAGTTGCTGTCTTCATCATTTTTTTCGTGAAGTGCTCTGGCATTCATTCCCTGCTTCCTCCGCCCATTTTTCGAGATGTAATAAAATTGCTTTTATAAATAAGTGATTGGCGAGGCTCTTGAGTTACCCCAGGCCTCTGAATCAAGTCTCATTAACTCATGTTTTTGTAGGTTGTACCATCCTTTAGAATTGTTGGTACTGGGTGGGTAAAGCTTGAAGTTGGAGTAAATTTACAGATCAAAACTTGATCATATCTTGTAATCAGATGCTACGCAAAAAGAGTCGAAATTTTTGTGCCATTCTTGCTTGATGTTTTTATATTTAATTTTCCTGTATAGAATGATTTCCTATTCTTCTTCCTCAGATGTACCTCGTTTTCATTTGTTAGTGTAATGGTTTTTTATTTCTCGGGAAAAGAATTGGGTGTTTGTTGTGGGTGGACTTGTCATATGTACCTTTTTGGCTCCTGATTCTTGACTGCAAATAAAAACAATGTTTTTATTTTGGAAGTTTATCCTATCCTTAATTGTAGTGTTCTTCACTCTGAACATCAAAACTCACTTGAACTGTCAGTGATTTGTTTATGTTTTTTATTGAATAGGTTGTTCTTCTTGTTCTTGACGTTCATGCATGCATAGCAAAAGATCCTCAGCATTTTCGGCAACTTGTTGTTTTCCTGATGCACAATTTCCGGGTAGACAATTCCCTTTTGGAGAAGTAAGCATCTGTTTTCCTCCATCCAATATATTCTTATGTTATATATTCTTTTTGAAGTATGTTTTTTTTATTAATTTTAACTTGCGACATTCTAGACGTGGTGCTTTGATAATTCGCCGGCTTTGCGTGCTTTTGAATGCTGAGAGAGTCTACCGTGAACTTTCCACTATACTCGAAGGGGAGTCTGACCTGGATTTTGCTTCAATTATGGTCCAGGTGGGTTATGAACTTTTGGGTAATCTTATAAAATCTTGCTTTTGGATGTATACTTGACTTCAACATCCATTTTGTTATTTAATATTGTACTCAAAGTCTCATGAAATGTGATAATCTATACTTCATAATTGATGTCGGGATCAATAGTTCTTACTCAATTTATGCTTCATTTTATGCATTTTTTTTTTCCTTTTCATGATCATGACCAATGTAGTCAAAATCAGTAGATTACTTGTAGAATTGCGAGATCACGTGTAATTGTGACAGAAAAATCAGAGATCTACCTGCTAGATTGCAAAAATGGTGAAGTGAGCTTGGAAACGGTTTTGTATTTGTCCATATTAGAAAGGGTTTTGGTTTAAAACCGTTGCCCAATGGTTAAAAAAGAAACTAAAATAAATAACAAAAAGTCATATTTTGTGAACTTCGTGTACTTAAACGACTTATGCTTGCACCAAACAGTTCCCCTTTTTTTGTTGATTATTTTCCCTCAAGTCCTCGAGACATTGACGTCTTATGGGTTATGATGAACATATGTTTGATTAATTATTTTTACAGTGTAACTGATTTTTATTCACTTATGTTATTTCCATGGGTATATATATATGACATACTTATGATTTTTAGAGTCCTTCACAATGCTAACTATAATCTTTATTTTGACTCATGTCCTTAACTTACTTTCATGTGCTTGACCTACCCCTTTCAAATTTACAGGCTCTAAATTTGATATTACTCACATCATCCGAACTGTCCGAGATTCGATATCTTTTGAAGCAATCACTGGTTGATCCTGCTGGGAAGGATTTATATGTTTCTTTGTATGCCTCGTGGTGTCATTCTCCAATGGCAATTATAAGTCTCTGCTTATTAGCTCAGGTAAATGCACACACACATACGTATATATGTATGTATGTATTATTTATCTTTTAACTCACATTTTTGCATTCAGAAACATTGACATTTTTAAACAACGCCATTTGTGGATGATAGGTAGCTTAGCTTTTATTTGGATCATGTGCCCCCTTTTTTTGATATATGAATTGTCTTCCTCAACAGACTTACCAACATGCGAGTGCTGTGATCCAGTCTCTGGTTGAAGAGGATGTTAATGTCAAATTCTTAGTCCAGCTTGATAAATTGATTCGCTTGCTGGAAACTCCAATATTTGCTTATCTAAGATTGCAGGTACTTAATTGAATCCTTTACGCATACCTACGTTCTTGTAGAACATCTATTTTGCATTTAGTGTGATAAAATATGATCAACATGGTGGTGTTTGTTTTATGTTTCTGATGAAGGCTGACGGTTGACAATCTTATCTTTTGTTTCTTTTTCTTCGCTAAAATGGTATTTTAATTTGTATGTCCTGTTACAACTTTCATTTCTCTTGCCCCGTACCAAAATTAACGCTTCCTGTTTGGATTTAACCCATATTTCAGATGCAGTCATTTATTCACCCCCTCCCTAAAACTTATTTTGTGTTATTCATTTTGCATCTTAGAGTTCATTTGGGTAACCTGGGAGAGGACTTCTTGTAAAGTAAATTGAGAGTAATATCCTTTGGCTGGTGTTTCTTTTTCATTGAAAGGGAAAACGAATATGGAGAAATGTATGATTATGTTACAATCCAGATAGCTGGTTGCTATTATTTTTGGTGGCTCTCAATTTCTTTCACGATGAAGTCATATAATGTTGTTTCCAACCAAGCCTCACTTCCTACCAAGAATATGGTCGATCCTCATAACAGATTTTATCCTTCTTTTGTTGTATGAGATAAATCCCTTTTGTATCAACATTGTAATGGATATTACATTTTTAATCATTTCTCTCATGTACCTGAATTATAATTTCATTTTACAGCTTCTAGAACCCGGAAGATATCCATGGCTGTTTAAAGCATTGTATGGTCTTCTGATGTTGCTTCCTCAGGTCTGTGTGTAACTTCAACAACTTTTTTCTCTTTTTATTTAATGCATGCAATTCCTAGACTTCTAGCATTGTTAATCTTTACCTTTTTTGTAAGCATCTATGATTGACATTTTGTTTCATAACACCATGTTTAAGGACGGGTGTACATCATTACATTTTATTTATAATTCATATATCTGTCCACTTAATCTACCTATATTTCCTATTGTATGAAGAGACAGGATATGCATTCATAGGTAGTCAATAATATTATTAAAATTGTCCATCCACTTTCTTCACCTGCACATATTTTTGCATTAATGTTGAGTTGCTTACCCTGACGTTCAAAGAATGGGTGGACTGTATCCTAGTGTAAATCAATTTGTCTAATTTTTTGAATGTGTAAACTCTCTTTAAATTTTGCTTATACAAATGGGTTTGATATTATGCAGCAAAGTGCTGCCTTCAAGATTCTCAAAACTCGCTTAAAAGCCGTGCCATCATACTCCTTCAATGGTGAGCAATTGAAAAAAACATCCTCGGGGAATCCCTATAATTTTCTCCAAAACATGTCTGGTGGATCTCAAATCAATGAGGATGGTGAAGTAGCTTTGGATCGTGGGAACTCACTTAATGGGATAAATTTTGCTGCAAGGTTACAACAGTTTCAGCAAATGCAACACCAGCATCGTGTGCATTTCAAAACACAGACGCCCAAAACTTCCTCCTCCTCTTCAAAGGTGGCTACCTTGTTCATTGTGCATGTTACTACTTTTAGAGACTGTTATTTAGAAGCTAACACATATTTTCTATGAGAGGAGTTCAATTATTTTCACTTCATTGAAGTTCTGTTTATGGAAAAGTTTATCTCATACAATTACTGTTTCTGTATTTTCTCACTCCAGAGTTGCGTTTTCTTTGTTTTAAAATGCAGGAGGCACAGAGACACGAAGAACCGAAGCAACCTCAGTTGAGTGAGGTTAATGCTGTTGCTCCTTCAAGATCATCTAAAAGAGCCCAGGGTAGCTAGAACATTACTCATTGCCCATATTGAGTCAATCTTATTGTGCACTGATCCCAGTGTATGTGAACTTTGAATGGGATCGGGATTGATTTGTAAAATTGTAAATCATAATAGCTCCTTTCATTGTACTTATCATAGAAGGTTGGGGTGGTGAAGGGGATGGGTTTTTGGAATCATCATGAATATAAAGCTTGGGCTTTTCTGGGCTATTCTTTTGACCTTGTAATCGAAGTGTATACCCACGTGGTTCTGTTGTTTTTGTTGAAAACCATGTGGGCTAGAGGGGATATTTTATTTAGAAAAATTGCTTTTTGTTTATCGTGTCATGTGCTGCCATATATATAATAATATAACAAAGAATTAGCTGCTTAGTTGTTCTTCTATTTGGTTTGATTTCATTCTGTAACGACAATATTATTGCCTGTTTCAAACAAGGGTTGAACTTTTCTCTCTAAATTTATTTTTTTAAGCTTAGGTAAATTGAACAAGGGTTTCACCTTTTTCTTTTCAACAAGTCTAACTTCATACGATTTAGTTTTCTTTAGCTTCTGTAATAAAAGCTCAAGTAATCACTAACTGTAATTCTAACTATGGATTGAAATAGACTCATGGCCAGAGAAGATCCAGTCACAAGGTGCAATGTAATGCAAGTGAAAATTTACACCGTATAAGACTATTCTTTCTGGATTTTTTTTATTACATATACATAAATCTACAAGTGTTGATTATTGATTATGATAACATACTAGCAAATGCAAACCCAACCGATATGCCTAGCAGTACAGCCTGAAACGAAAAACTGCAAACTCAAGAAGAATGATGAAATCCCATGTTCACACTTAGCAGGGGATGTCAGTTTCAGTTAAAAGGTTGAAACATGCTGGTATGTTGTGTGGTAACTATAATCCTCGGTTTCACAGGGCATAGATCTTCTCAATGTCAGAATCGTACTCATCCAAGTCTGATATATTTGCAGAGTAAGACCATGAAAAAGATTTGCTTCCACTTGCTCTCTTGATCCGTCTCTGGGAATCACTGCGGAAAATACCGAAATGTTGTCGAAAAACAAAGTAGCACATGCTTAACAGAGTCCCTACAAGAATAGGTACTCCCAAAATGGTTATGGTAACCGCCATCCATGTTTTCCCTCCAACAACCTCAAAAGCTATGGCTAGAAAAGCACCACAAGTGCAAGCACATGCAGCCCACATCAACTTGTTAACCACTGACACAATCTGCTTTTGAGCTCTTGTGTCCCAAGCCACCAAAGTTATTTGAACTACCACAACTGCAAGAGAAATGAATAGGGATGTGGAATTCAGAAAGCAGAAAACTTGGAAACTAAGGTGATCTGCTATGTTAGCTTTTCCGATTTCTTCTCCGGGTTTCACTTGATATTGACCCGGCAAATTGAAGATGGCCAAGAAGGCTATTGAGGCAAAAAGAACAGCAACCACCGTGACAGAATTAATGGTGTTTTGAACTGCCTCTCTGTGAAGTTTCTTCAGTTCCTTCGCAATTCCAGAAACCCTTCGACGAGTCGTTTCGTTTTGTATAAGTTGCGACTGCACCTCGTGTTTTATGTCACTCACGGTTCTCTTAAGTTCCATTGCTTCGTCTACTTTCCCAACATGTCTTGCATGCTTCGCTCCGTATTCTGCAAGGGCTTCTTGGATTTCCAAAGCTGAATCTCCATATGCCAGTTTATCTGCCAAATCCAACGCTGTTTCCTGCTGCTTGTTGATGGCATTAACATCCATGGCAGAATAGCTTAGCAAAAGAATCACTATCTGAAAAAGAAAAAAAAAAACTAAGTGTCAGTATAGCCAGGAAACAAATTCATTCACATAATTGATCAACAAATGTCGAGTTTCACATGTTCTTGTATTTGTTAAGAAGTAAACTTTAAGTCTAACTCAACCTCACAAAATCAATTTATAAGATGAGTGAGGTTTACATCCAATTATATATTATGAAATTCCATTATCTCGATGTAGAACTTTCAATGGCATAGTCTTAAAATCATCCCATGCCAATCTTGGATTTTCCCATTTTCCAAACTGGCAACTTATTTACGTTCCAGAAAACTAATATCTTATAGACAAGTATAATGAAAGCAAAGCAAGTATGATAACAAAAAGAAATGTGAAATTCTAACCTGTGAACGGGCTTTCCTTGTAGCCATGTGAAGAGCTGTATTACCCTTTTTATCTCGCTCATTCAATATAGAAGGATCAGCTAGTAATATCTCCTCCACCACTGAAGTACACTGTCCTTTGACAGCCATATGAAGTGCAGTTTGACCCTTTTTATCTTTTATGCATACAATTCCAGGATCCCGAGCAATAAGTGCTTTTACAATACGAACCACACCATACCGGGCAGCATTGTGCAATGAAGTTTTTCCATTTTTCCTAACAATAAACATTGAACTCACATCAACATCCAAGATGGCATTCACCACATCCAAATGGTCTTGAACTGCAGCAGAATATAGAGGACTGGTGTTTGAGGAGTCGCATAACTTGCACACCTCAGGCCAAGTACTCAGAAGCTCCCTCACAATATCTGAAAATAGATTGCCAATCATAACTATGTCATAATTGAAACATGATAATAAAAATTGCATCCAAGACTACCATAGATAATAACTTGTTACTCAGCAGGCAATCAAAGCAGACTTCAGAACTCAGAATGCAAATCAGAAAGAAAAAATCAACACTGAGGACACATCTATAGTAATTCATGATTTTGGTGCATTTGTATTTGACAGCTCCTCATACAAAGAAAGAAGCAACAACTAGATACATGGCAGACGTTATTTGGCAACATTTTTTACCAATTTTTCTGAGATATTATACGTAGAATGGGTATGGGAAGGTCTTCCCCACCAAGTTAAACGTTGGGGTATAAGCACATATGCTTGAATTCCAACACCAAGATTGCATCATAAGAGATAATGGCTATCTGATTCTGGTAGAAACATTTAGAATTTGTAGTAATGGATACAGATACTATCATAAGGAGATGAAACTCGTCATAGGGCAGTGAGAACATGCGGTGTCAGAAATTCATCATAAAAAAAGAGAATCATCAAAAACTACCATTAAAAAAGTTTGTGAATTAACTGAATTAACAGCAATATCCAGCTCTTCCTAACAAGAAAGGATTCAATCCAAATGAAAACAAATAAAATAAAATAAAAATACCAACCTAGATGACCACGTTTTGCAGCAACATGAAAGGCGTTCATATCAGACTTGGAGCGAATCTTGACGGCTTCAAAGTCACACAAGTTGAGCAAGTAGCTGAAAATCTCTTGCAGATTATTCTCTGCAGCGATGTAAAGTGCACTCTCTCCAGCATCGTTCTGAAGAGACATCACATCAGATAGCGATGACCCTTCTTCGTTCTTCACCTTCTCCACCAGTTTCTTCACCCCATCAAAGTCCCCAGATCCAACACTCGAAAATATTGATTGGTACGCTAAGAACCGCACACCCTTTGACTCCATCATGCACTTTCTCTCACTCACTCTCTCCCTCTCTCTCTCGTTTCAATTCAACAAACAAAAAAACAAAAACAGGGCCGTTGTTATTTCAGTGTTTCAGCTACCTTCCATGTACGAAACCCAGTTGCAGAAAAGCTGAAATTACAAAACTTTAATGTCTATTTCTCTGATGGAGATAGAGATGGGGAGAGAGAAGGTAGTGGGAGGGATATGGATGGATGAATGAATGGATGGTGCGCACAAAGAGAAAGGGTGATTGTGAATGCGATTCTGTGTTGCTTGCACTCAATTATTTGTTTTGGAGTGAATTTATTTATTTATTTATTGGCTTGTGTTTATCTTTAATTAATTAGTGATAAACGAGTGATGTTGAGTTGAGAAGATAGAAAGGGAAATCTTTGCATTTGCACAGAAAATCCAAGTGGGTGATGCCATTGACTTTCACAATGCGACAACACCACAAGACTCGACCACTGTAATGTGTGTCCTTCAAACTGCGTGTTGATGTCACAAACACAGTTTCATATCATTTTATGCGTGTTAATCTCAAGCAGTGCTTTTTATTTTATTTTATTTTCAATAACTCGTTTACCATTCACACAATAGTACACTAAATTATTATTTTCTTCCTTTATCTTTGAGTTAGATTTAACGTGTTATTATTATTTTCTTATTTTAACTTTGAGCTAAATTTGATGTGGTCTTCTTCTTTTTTTCATTAATTTAGCCTTATATTTTTAAGATGAGCTAAAATAGTCTTTTTATCAGAATTAACTTTGTCTATAATTTAAGTAGATATTTTTAATCACTGTTATAATTAAAATATTAAAACAACTAAAGATTATATTATGTTGATGGCGTTGAACTTATTTAGGCTCGGAGTGGTAAGTTAAAGATTAAAAGCTGATTAACGTCATCGACATTATATAATTTTTTGCGTTGAACTATTAAAAGTTGTTGTTATGCGGTGAAAATATTTAAGAAAATATGCATTTTGTATATTTTTTAGTTGTAAATAAAACTAGTAAATGACTTGATTTAAAATATAAAATATTTAATCAAACTTTTAAAATGATCGAGAATTAAATTGAAACGATAATGAACTAAAATATTTACTTTTGTCTTAAAACAATGTTGTTTAGATGAAGTGGAATTATTAAGAACAGTAAAGTTATTCCTTTTAATATTTAACCAAATCACACAAAATTTGAGATGATTAATTATGTTAAAGTAATCATCTGATGTATGCATGTAAAACATGTAACTGGATGCTTGTGCTTACCTTTTTATATACTTTAAAATTTTTATAAGTTATCAGTACTATGTAAATCATATAATTAAGTTGTGAAGATGTAGACTAGAGTACTACATATAAAGTTCATTAAAACTACTTTTTTATTAAACAAGTTAATATTCTCTAATAGTATCTTGTAGTATCTCCATCAACAAGTACATAATAGATTTTTAAGTGCCACTTTAGATGTTTGTTTTACTCTAGAGACTTTGAATATAACATAACATTAGTGTTACGCGAGTAAGTTAAATTTTCAAAAACCAAACTCACAGTGATAAAAATCTAAATCAGTTTTTTGTGTCGTTTTTTCTTAGTCCATTCATTATATCAGGGATACAAATAACAAATTAAATGCATTTTATCAATTATTATTCAAAGATAATTTTACACACTTGTTTTAACTGCTGGCCAGAAAGATATCGAAACACCCTTAATATTATAAAACAAAGTAAAATATCGTTTTTAACCAAATGAATATTTAAAGAACGAGTGGTGAAAAAATTTGATCCAAGAAGGGAGTAATCCGTGGGCACCGAATAGGGATTATGATCTTTAATATAAAAATAGTGGCATATTGAGACTTTAAAAGATGGATGTGCTAATTGATGGGTATGCTAATTAAAAGATTACAAGAAAGTTTGAAGCAAATAAATGAAAAGTTAACCGATATAATTAAACGTACGAGAAGTTAAAGTAACATTTTTTCACATTAGAAAGTTTCTTTATTGATAACTAATCTCATTTATTAGAAAGTTCCTTTATTAGAAAGTCACATAACATTTATTGAATATATTATGACCCTTTCCCGTCAATCAATATATTAAAAAAACATATGTAACTACTTGACTATAATTTGGAAAGAAATTTAAACAGTTATTTGTAAGAGCAGTCCGATAAGACAATAATTAGTGTGGAAAGAAACACAAAAGCGACAAAGCACATAACTACAAATATAAAAATGAATAAATTTACAAATAAAATATATATTTTATATCTAAAATTATACGTTTTAAGTATTGGATTCCAACTATCCATATCGTTTATTTATTCGAGTTAATTTATGATAAAGGCCCACACAAACATTCAACTGGAGACGATTATATTCAAATGCTAGAGAACTTCAAAATTGTTCTTATTAGATAATTAACCAAAGTTGCTTTCGCCAAATAGTAAATTAATTATTCTATTTTAGACTATAAGAAAGAAACTTGGGATAGCTTTAGATTTCAAATTCAAAGAAAAACGCTAATATATTTGTGCACCTATATTAGTGTGTTTCTTCCTTACTAATATATATATTCAAAGAAAAACCATAGGTCTTAGATAAAGTTATTATTGAAATCTTTCAAGATCGTGCCAATTGAATTGGCAGTCCAATCGGACTTCTAATAACTATGGTTTTTCCTTGCTTTATCTAATATATCATTTCACCATCTCATTTTTTTTAAAAACACTTCTATTCTATATAACTGTTTCTAAAAATTTAAAAATTAAGAACCCAATTTATACACCCTAAGTATCCGAGTAAATGTTACCCTTCCATACACAATTGCAAACCTCGTCTCTTTACCAATCTTAAGGTTCCCTTACTTACCTCTCTTAAGAATTAGAAACTTTAAACTGTGACAGTTTGAGTTCGGACAACCCAAAACCCAACAGAAAGCAAAAGGTTATTAAATCCAACTAAAGTTTGGACTGTTCTAACTGAAAAACAAATAAGTTCGTAGTCACTTAATGAAAAATTCCATCTAATACGAACAGACCAGAACTATATTACCAAATCATGAACAAAATCTCCCTAGAGATGGCAATAACTTCATTCACAAGTAATCAAGGTAATCTAAGTATTTTCATTGGGGGCTACTGGTCTATCTACTGCTTATAATACAAAAAAAAATACAAGTTTTTGCAATAGACATGAATCCATGCAGAACGTAAGAAAAAGGACATTTAATTGACTGATATAAAATTAACCCCGTAAAGAATACTTCTTCCCTGTAAAAGCTTGAAATTTCGACTCTTCCTTCTCTTTAGGTGGCTCTGGTTTTGGCTCTTTCGCCTGCACAGACGGAAGATGTAAAATTTAACAGTCCCTCAACTACCATTATTCTAGGAGCACAAACGTAGAATCCGGAAATGATTTGAAATATTACCAAAAAGTTGCCAAAAAGCAAATTACCTTTCCGGTCTCTTTAGAACGGTTTGCATTTGACCCAAACACAAGCTTGCCCTGAGATTGACGAGCATTACTTTGTGAGCTAGAAGTCGTAGAAGACTGCGAATTGACATTTGGAACATCAGGTTTCTTGTCCTTTGACCCTGAGGAAGAAGAAACTGGAACATCAGGCTCATACTTCAAAGGTTTTCCATCCAACCGTCTCCCAGTTCCAGAAAATGGGTTGAACTTGGGCTCGGTTTCGGCAGGGGTATCCTCAGCTGCAAGGAGGAATGTGTCAGTCTTTATAACAAAAAAGAACACTAATATAATCATAATCATAAAGACATTCATTGATGATGCATTTTTTCCGACAAACACAGTTCCGATTATAAATCCAAAGAGACAATACGACAAACATGAGTCACTCAAGTGCATACCAGCCACTGGTGCCTTTCCAGTAGGATGCGGTGCAACGGGCTTTTCAGGTTCCTTGTAATCCAAGGGAGGAGCAAAGTCCACCTCGCAGTCAGTCTCAATTATGCTTATGGCATTGTCAGGCTTAGTTTCTATAATATCTATGTAATATTTTTTGTTGTTGTAAGCCACCATAATGCTATCTCCAGTAGTCAAGCAGGAAAAATTCCTCAGTGTCGTTTCTAGGCTGCATAAAAAGTACAATATATCAATCAAGATCTACCTCAAGTCACTTCAAAAAAGTAAATAAATAACTAAATTAACAGAGGACTAGAAAATAGAGTTAAAACAAGAAAAACCATTAGGCAACAACAACAAAACTCCACATCCCAAATCGCACGTGGACAAGGAATTCACATGCTGAATTCACATCTAAACCATATTCGATATAGTCATGTGGAATAATTACTTGACCCACTTCTAAGATTGAGACCACATTACCACATCAAAGAACACAGATGCCAAATACAAAAAATCCCATAAACCAGACTGCATCAAATTCCATAAACCATTGACATTAGATCAAGCAGTGAGAATATAATGGAAAGATGGTATGAGAGGATACATATATCAGTTTATTGCATTTTCAAAAGAAAAATTCATCACCAGGGAAATAGCATAGCTTTACTATCTAAACTTAATAAACATCAACTCACATAGCTTTCGGATTGGAAATATCCAAGAAGTCCTTTGTGTGGGGCTGTAACTTAACATATGTCCCTTTTGGAAGTGTCACATTTTTCACTTTAACAATGTCCCCCTCTTGTAAAAGCATGTTCTCCATCATCTGTGTATGTAACCGGATCAATTAAAAAACTAAAAACTCAAAGCAGAACCATATTTGGTGAACCAACCTTACAACAATATTCACAAACAATTACTTTGGAATGCCTACCCAGTATGGCATGTATATCATGCCTTCCTCTGCAATGAACTCAAGAACACCACAATGAGAAACCCGCTCAGCAGCATCATTACGCAGTTCAAACAACATTGGATAATCAATATGCAGAGATGCTGCAGATACAACTTGGCATTAGAATTTGACTCTTAGGTATATATATATATATTCATCTTGAATAGAAGTAAGAAAAATAAAAACAGTTCAACAGTAACACAACTAACCGAGACGGTCAAGGGCTGATGGAGGCATTATAACTGAAGCATGACACGAATTTAGTTTTTCCATCAGATAGATGTGGAAAGGATATTTTAAAAAAACAAAAAGAACTAGTACGGACATGGAAACTTACTTTTGTCACCACTTTCAATTTGGGGCTGCGGTATTATGAGGGAAAAAATAAAAAGACAAAAAGTTAGATAATTTAAATTTACGAAAATATATGTTTCAATTTAAGAATGCCATAACTGTCAACCAGTAAACACTATAGATTAAGGTCACCTTAACTGAATATCTTAAATTTCTTTCTCTAGGTTTGACAGTTCATGCTTCCATATTCTATATTTCCAACCAGCATCCAAATATTTGTATTCTGCTATATCTTCTTATGTTCAAGGTAATATAACGGAGATATAATAATTTTGAACTATAAAGCAATATGGGTTTCAATCTACATTAACAAACTTGACAGTCTAATCAGAATTTCAATTTTCTACATTTTACGTAAACTTACTTCGCTCAACAAGTCAAAACCCACCATAATTTTCATCTGTTCATCGGTTCCTTCTCTCTCAAGCCTCTTTTGTTCCCATACAAACACTAATAAGATAAGAGAACCTCGTCACACTACCGTTGAGTTTGTTCCCCGCCATTATAAACAACCATGCACAGTGAAGCTCCGGCATAGGAAACTCTCACGTCAGACTTCCTTTGATTTTTGGTCATGTAACAAAAAATGCATGTGACTGTGACTTACGCTGGATGTTGTTCTTCCGAAGTTTCGGTGTAAATCTAGTCTAATAGTGTGATTTAGAGGTTATTTTAATTATTATTGATGCTATTTTCTATGAACTTTTAAATGTTTAAGTGTAACTTAAGAATTTCCAATCCATGTACTACCATTTAATCTTTCATCTCATCACCCCTCTAAATCCTACATAAAATCTCAATTGTGACAAAACATTTAGATTTATCAGATATATATTGATTTTCCAGATATAGACCCTTTTTTTATCCAAAAGGAAGGAGGCTTAAAGTATGCTTTTCAAAGGAGAGAGAAAGGATAACATAATGGAAAGGGATGAAGTGCATAGTAGATTTGGGAGACATAAAACCCGTTCACGTCAATGTATCCCACAACTTAATTGATTGCAGTCACCCAAAGGAACAATATTATTTTGTTTATGATAAACGACTGAATAATTGGATGAGGAGCCTAACATGAAATACCATAAATAGCACATATACGGATGTATGGTCAAATACTAGAAACAATATGCAAAAAAACATAATAATAAGAAAACTATATAAGTCATGGCTAATTTTAGTTAGCTGAAAGCAATATAATTTAAGTGTGGATTATAAGTTCAAAATGGAAAGTATAAGTAAATGAACCTTTTCGATAAAAGAAGCTGGGTAGCATCGATATATCTGCTCAAATGATGTCCCGTGATATCCATATCCGTCAAAAAACTGTGACAATATTACACATTAATTGATTAAAATGTTATAAAGAGGTAAAGTATAATTAATAGAGATGATGAAAAACATAATTCTACGAAAGACAAAGGAAGAGCCGACATATATTAATAATTGAAATCGAAACAACAAGAGAATACGGGATAATTGACTTATGGAAATGTTTTGTAATGATAAAAGGGAAACTTTAATTAATCCTTTCAGTCCGGTGTCCGCCCCAGCTTTTCGTTTTAGTCCTTATACAGTAATACTATGCATTTCAGTCCCTATGCATACGAGCATCTTCTTAATGTTTTTAGGTGTCATCCCTCCATTTTACACTTGTTTTAGGTACATGATGTGAAGGTTGGCACAGGGATAGGAATAAATTGTTTAAACATTATCTTGTTTACACATTGCAACATGTTTTCAAAAGGTTTGAAAAGGCAACTATTAGACCAACATCAAGCAACAGAGAAAAAAAAAAAGACATTTTCAGAAGCAAACCATCTTCTATTCCGCTGATTGCAGCTACACCAAGAATCAACTCTAAAATCTCCTCTCAAAGCTCCCTGTAAGAATAAACAACCACGGCCTTATATTAACAAGAGGTGAGCAGCCGACCATAAAAAATGGTGATCGAATAGCCAGAGCCAGTGTATAAATTTCGAAATGCAGACAAAATCAATTATAATGATGTTCATACATAGGTAATTTTTACACAGCGAGAATTATTATATATAATACGAAACAATTATTCAATTAAAACCGAATAACCAACATTTAAACTGAACCAGCATTATCCCAATACTCGTAAAACTCAATCACCGAATCAAGCTTACAGGAAAAGTACACACAGTTAAAAAACCCTAAGTCCGTAACAATTATGCAATCCTCCATCCTCCGATGTTAAAAAATATTGAATCATGCATTTGAATCGAATTCTAATACAAGTAAACCCAGAAGAAAGATTTGCCAGCATCAATAATTGAACAATTATTGCTTAGAAGGGAGAAGGAAACGAAAGCTAAGAAAGAAACCTTGATCTGAAGAGAGAAACCTTTTGATCTGAAGAGAGAGAACAGAGAAAGACCAAGGTAGGCAAATGGAATATAAACTATTTTGATAGAGTTGGGACTGGTGCAGTAGGTAGCAGGTGATATAGAATAGATTGTACAAGGGGAAATGGTAATCCAACCGAATGGGTTATGGCTACAGTACGTAACGCACACGCCAAATATTTGGACTGGGCCTCAATTCGGCCCAATTAAGGCTCTCGATTTCCTATAAAATAAAAACTTAAAATTATAAAATTATAGTTTATAAAATTTAAAAATAATAAAATTATACAACTAACTAAAATGATACTAAAAGAATAATAATTGCATCGGTTACTTAGTAACCGGATCGTTAAGATGTTTTTTATTACATCCTTATTTATCTATCCAAATTAACATATGATGAGATTTTGCATGTGATTGCAATGACAAATTTGAAGGATTAAGAGAGAGTAATAGTGATATTCGCGGACGAGGATATGTGAGTGGAAAGACACATTGTTTTTATATTTTTTCAGTTTTTCGCTCATTCATTTCTTGAGTGTAGTTATTAATTTTTTACTTTTTTTTTCCATTATATATTGCCATGTATTTTTTTATGGTAAAAGAATTACAAATATGTTTTTTTGTGGTAAAATAATATTTTTTAAATTTGTTACATAATTATAGGAAAAAATTTAATTTTTTTAAGTCAGTTTTGTTATTGTATTATAGGAAAAATTTTATATTTTGTTATGCCATTAACTTAAATAATATTTATTATAAAAAGTTGTAATTAATTAGGTTATAATTTTAATTTTTTTTACACCATTACACGAAAAATGATATTTATCATAAAAAAATTAGTTATTTAAATAGTTATTAGTTAGGCTTTACTTTGAATTGTAGACTAGTCAGTTTTATTGAGTTAAAAATTATATTTATGTTTAGATTAAATTAATTAATATCTTATTTAGGTTAAATTTTTTATTGCATACGAATAATTTATACTAATGAATAGAATTAAACACTTTTTAATAAAAATATCACATCTTAATTTAAAATAAAGTCATAATGTCAAATATTTACTTAATTTTATTTAAATTAATTCCCAAAATTTTGTTTTATCTTAATCTTAAAAAATACATTTTAACTTGATATATTTTTATCAATATTAATTTTTTTTAATTTAAATAATCACTCTCATTTTATTATAATATGATTTATACTATTTACAATTCAACTTACATTACTTTTATATATAAAAATAAGATAATAATCTTGTTTTTTTATCCATTAAAATTATTATTTTTTATTCTACCACACACCTTTTATTAATCTTTACCAACTTTGCTCTCATTTTTCTTCAAATGTCACTATATTTTTTCTTAATCCAAATAATTTAAATTTCATCTCTTTCTCTGTCAAATCTAATTCCTCAAAATCCACTGCTAACAACAAACACAATCTAAGTTAATAGAGAAAATTAAAAACATCAAGTTTAAAAAATAATTAAATTTATGATTACTTAATATACCATATAAATTTTATAAATGATTCAAATAAATATCTTTAAATTTAACTTCCCGAACCCGACGGTGGGAGTAGCTAACTTTGCCTAATAAGGCCTCCAAAAACAGCAAACTTAACACATTGGCCAAACTCACCCTAACCTCGAATTCATATCCATTTTTCTGCAGCTTACCAAAAACCAATTAGAAGAAACAAAGAAAATTTTCTTCACATTCCATTTCCGTTGATCAAGCATGGGTTTGAAATCTCTGTTCAACCGGGAAAGCGACGCAATATCCTCCGGCGGAGCGTCGCGATCGATATCACTGTCGATGCGGTCGCGCGGGCGGATGGCGGGGGAGCTGGAGCAGGTGTTCAAGAAGTTCGACGTGAACGGGGACGGGAAGATATCGGCGTCGGAGCTGGGGACGATGATGAGGAGCCTGGGGCAGGCAGCGACGGAGCAGGAGGTGAACAACATGATCCGGGAGGTGGACGGTGACGGTGACGGATGCATCAGCCTGCAGGAGTTCATCGAGCTGAACACCAAGGGCGTGGACTCCGAGGAGGTGATGGAGAACTTGAAGGACGCGTTCTCCGTGTTCGACATGGACGGGAACGGGTTTATCACAGCGGAGGAGCTGAACTCGGTGATGCAGAGCCTGGGGGAGGAGTGCTCCCTGGCGGAGTGCCGGAGGATGATCGGTGGCGTGGACAGAGACGGCGACGGCACCATCGACTTCGAGGAGTTCAAGGTGATGATGATGATGGGGTCCCGCCATGACACCACCGATAGAGTTAAACCACTTCCAGAAACGTATTAACCTCTTCCTATCCCTCTCCTCTCTCCCTGTACAAAAACCTATCAAGTAAATATGTTGTATGTAAATTCCTTCAATTCAAACACATGTATCTCTAAGTCTGTTTCAATTCAGATTTTTACCTTCTTCATCCAATTTCTCAGCAGATTAGTTCTTCCTTTCTTCGTTCTTTTTTACTTTTATCATTTATCATGCATGACCAATTTATTCCATTTTTATTGCGGAATTAAAATACATTTAATTGAAATGTTTTTTTAATTTAACAAGAAAGACTCTAAAATAAAATTGAAACCAAATTAATAGCTTTAAAAACGGTTTCACTGTATAGAAAACGAGAATAAATATAAGAAAATTATCATTTAGCCAATTTTGTTATCATTCATTTCATATTACTACTTTTTTATTTATCATATATCTCATCCTATTTTCTACATACATAGAAATGAAAATAAATGCAATTTATATTTGTGTTGGTATTGATCATAGGTCAAGTATAAAAGATTAGATATATCCTGGGACTACTTGACATGGTGAAATTTTGAAGTCACAAAGACATGAGTCATTTGTAAACCCAAGTAAATATCATAGGTCAAGTATAAAAGATTAGATTATATCCTGATCAGTCATTTCTAAATTTTGGATTCAGATCTTAATGTATCCATGATAATAGCGGGATCCTATGGGTATAACACCAATTTAAAATAAAAAGAATATCTTTTGTTTTATCTTAATTGACAAAACTGATTATCTGTTTATACTAATTGTCTCTAGGTATACAAATACTTATTCTAGATCATTACTACGATAAATAAAATGAATGTTTTTAACTCAATCTTTGTTAATATTTTTTTCTATAACATTAAAGAAATATCACTCATTTTAAATTTATAGTTATCATATTGTTCCAGTGGCCTAAACCCAAGTAAACGTGGGGTGTGTCGAATATGTAAAAATTACCTCTCGAACAATATTTATGGTACCATCATGAATCTTTACCTAAATGGTTAATATCTTTTAGGATAATGATATTTCAACAAAAGTATTCGACAAGTTTTTGACAAATGTAACGTGGCAGCGATTTTTTTAAGTTTTTATTACGAAAAGGTTAGTTCACACGTGCGGCGGAAAGAGAAAGGAAACTGAAATTAAATGTAAGTTAGAGAGAGAAAGTGAAGAAGAGAGAAAGGGGGAAAGTGAGGCCGGGGGGTTGCGAAGTGAGAAATCGATAGAGAGAGGAAGGAAGTAAGGTCGCCGGAGTTTCTGGTTCAGTGAAAGCGAGATTCCGGCAAGCATTTCGCCGTCGTTAATGGAGGATAGTTATCAGTGAAAACGAGAAAGATAGAGAGAAAGAGGGATAAAGCGAGAATGAGAAAGTGAGAGGAGTTAAGCATTGCAAATTAGTGGTGGATAATTGCAGTCATTGCCGCCGTTTAGGTGGGTTACCGGAGACAGGTCGTAGAAGAAGTCGTCGACGACGAGGAATTCGTCTTCCCGAGCTTACAATCGAACCTTTGTCAGAGCCCATTTAATTTATTTAACCCATTTAATAAAAAAATTACTTTGCATGACCCAAGCGTGATCCAATTCCAATTCAATTAATTTAGTGGGAGTGTAGCCTCACAGGACTCCAAGTAACAACCTGTTACAAAAGCGGGGAGTAAGTCGCAACTATGTGGGGAGTACACTTGAACTTTTCCAACACATTTGCCACATTGTATAAAACTTTGTTTAACTCTCGTGTTTGGAGCATTGACCATCATGTAACTCAATGACGAAGTCCAATGGACCAATTAAAATTGAATTAACTAAAGTATGTGGATTTTATATATGCACTGAACTGTATAAACAGCTGACTCCGATGTGGGGAGTAAGGACGATGTATGTGGGGAGTTGAACCAAAGTTTTGTGAACAAAGCTGCAGGACAAGCCAAACAACTTAATTTAAATGTGGTAAAAACATTATTCCAATTTCATTCCTTAACAAAAATATTCCTTTGCATAAGCCAATTCCAATTCAATTAATTTAGTGGGAGTGTAGCCTCACAGGACACCAAGTAACAACCTGTTACAAAAGCGAGGAGTAAGTCGCAACTATATGGGGAGTACACTTGAACTTTTGCAATACTACTTCCACATTGAATAAAAACTATTCTTAGGTTGCCTTTATCGAGCATTGAACATCATGTAACTCAATCACGAAGTGCAGTTGACCAATTAAAATTGAATGAAAGGAATTATGTGGTTTTTATATGTACACACAATTGTATAAACAGTTCACGCCGATCTGGGGAGTAAGGACTCTGTATGTGGGGAGTTGAACCAAATTGTTTTGAACAAAGTTGCAGGACAAACCAATTAACTTAATTAAAATGTGGTAAATAAGTTATTCGTATTTCATTCCTTAAGAAAATATTCGTTTGCATAACCCAATTCCAATTCAATTAATTAAGTGGGAGTGTAGCCTCACAGGACCCCAAGTAAAAACTTGTTACAAAAGCGGAGAGTTAGTCGCCCTTATGTGGGGAGTACACTCCAACTTTTTCAATATTGCTTCCACATTGAATAAAAACTCTTGTTAAATCGCCTTATTCAAGCATTCACCATGATGTAACTCAATGACGAAGTCAATCACGAAGTCCAGTGCACCAATTAATATTGCATTCACTAAATTTTGTGCTTTTTCAACTACACAAACCAGTAAAAAACATTTGACACAGATATGGGGACTTACGCATACATATGTGGGGAGTAAAGTGAAACTTTTTTAACAAAGCTGCAGAAAAAGCAAACACAATTAATATAATGTGTAAACAGATCATTCATCTTTGATTTAGCCCAAAAATATTCCTTTCCATTATCCAATCCCAATTCAAGTAATTTGGTGGGAGTGTAGACTTACTAAAGCCAAAATTCAAACCTCTAATGGTAAGTGGGGAGTTAAGTGCACCTACGTGGGGAGTGGAGTTCAACTTAATCAGTACTGCTTGCATATTCTATACAACTTTATTTAAATCTCCTTATTGGAGCAT
>Ga0214543_1000790_pt1 | contig 57055 bp, 23 predicted proteins | sample CNSS2metaG_FD_160094 | JGI IMG/M metagenome (GOLD analysis project Ga0214543, IMG submission 160094) | Root nodule microbial communities from cowpea collected in UCLA plant growth center, Los Angeles, California, USA - CNSS2 | ecosystem: Host-associated > Plants > Roots > Nodule | place: USA...
TTTTTAATTTTTTTATTTTATTTTATTTTATTTTTATTTTTTTAAATTTTGTTAATTTTTTTTTAAATATACACGTGTCAACCTAAGAGTGTGCCATGTGTCACTTCGTGGTTTTTTTAAATTTTTTTTGAATTTTTTTATAAAAAATTTAAAATTAAATTTTTTTTTTAAATGTCCACATGTCAACCGAGTAGCGTGCCACGTATCAAAGTCAATGTTCTAAATTCAATTTGGTCCCTATATTTGTTATTTTTGTTCAATATAGAATATTGAATATTGAATATAGAATATTGACTTTGACACGTGACACACTATTAGATTGACACGTGAACATTTAAAAAATAATTCAAAATAATTCAAAAATAATTCAAAAAAATAAAATAAAAAATTCAAAAAAACCACAAAGTGACATGTGGCACACTCCTGGGTTGACACGTGTACATTTAAAAAAAATTTAAATTAAAAAAAATCAAAAAAATCAAAAAAAATTAAAAAAAATTAAAAAAAACCACGAAATGACACGTGGCAGTCACTGTTCATGGTCGTTAATAATTTAAACGGTGTCAACAAAAAAAGACCAAATTGAACATAATTGACGAAAATTGAGACCTATTTGAACACAAAACCAAAATTAGGACTTATTTGAAAAAACTTGACAAAAATTGGGACCAAAAAGGTATTTTAACCTATATATTAATATGCATTTTTGGTAAAGTGTAAAGCGATTAGGTCAAATTTAAATAAATAGAACACTTAAAAAATATAATTTATTTCGCAAAATAAAAAATACTTTTGACCTTCTTCATATATACTTATATATCTATCAACTTAAGAAAACTTTAAATGATTTTGGGAAATTCAAAATTCAGTTTTTGATAGTTTGAAAAACTAAAAAGTTTGTTTCTTTTTTTAATTTAAACTAAGCTTCTTAAAGAAGCTTTGTACAACTTCCAACACTGCTACGGTCTCCATCATTAATTATCAAAGCAAAGTGCATGTTCTTGAAATGATTATCAAGTTCCTATTTTTTGTCTCTAGGATTTGAAATGAGCATTTTGTATTATTTATTGACTCTAAAATTTTAATTTTTTATTTATTTTTATATTATTAAAATTATTAATTGAATTTGTATTTTAGTAATTCAAAAGTCCAACTTCAATTTTGTATTGGTAACTGAAAAGTGCAACCACATGTCAAACCCTCATATCTTGGTAATTGTAGTCCACATTTAATTGTTATGTTGACTCATTCCTTCTTTATGCTTTGGAGGAAGACATATATTTTTTAGATAATGATATTTTGACCCCCTTTTTTGGACTCCATTCTAACCCATCATTCCAATCACCCTTAGATCATCACATTACATAAAAAAAAAGATAAATAAAGGGTGATTAAAGTGGTGGGTTAAAAGTAGATCAAAATATCATTATCCATATCTTTTCCAGGTTGAGAGTCACAAAATTAACATCAATGTCAAAGTTTTTTACAATACATTATAATTGGAAAATATGATATTTTATTTTTTATTAGCTGAACGTCACACAACATACCAACCATTATGATTTTGTTGGACTCGATGAACATCGCGAAAAATCAATCAAATTTTTAACATTCCACTTACCTTATATAGATTAAGTAAATAAATAAAATTTTGGAAAACAAAATTGAAACATGTCTGGATGACATCTTCTTCCTCAGAAAAACTAAAACACCAAAGCCAATAAACTCTAGGAAAGAAACCATAAATTAAAACGTATAAATTTTAAAAAAATCAAACTAGATATTTTTATTCAATTTTTTAATATATAATGGTTATGCATGTAATCATAATACTAAGTGTAAAAGTTTAATTAAAAAACACCAAAGTATTATATAGTAAGAAAAAAAATTCTTAATACATATTTTTAATTTAAAAATCATAAAAATTAAATATATGTTATAATACATAATAATAAAAATAAGAATAATAATATTTAATAATAATATAATAACATATTAGCACTAATATAATAATAGTAATAATAATTAAAATATAGTGTAAAACAGTAAATTAATAACTGAATAATGACACGGTAAATAAATTAAATATTAAAAAAACATATCATTTACAATTTAATTTATGCAATTGTATTTTAGAACAAAATCAATTATTAAGTTAATTATACTATTTACAATTTCTTATTTTAAAGCAAAGTTTGTAAATAAAATTTGAAATATGAATTTGTGCTAAAACATAACAATTTTACCATATGAATTCACTAGATGAGTCCATTCTTCTATTTATATTTTTTTTCACCGTTTTTTATTTTCAAAAGAAATGATAATATTAGTATTAATATTGAATATTCATTAACTTTCTTTCCTAAATTTTAATAATAATATTAATATTACAAATTTATTATTATAAATTTATTTTTAAAATAAAAACATATAAATATTAAAAATTTTAAAATATTAATAATATATGGTTCAATGTTCACACTTGAAACAAGTTTTTGGACATACCAAGTAAAAGATATTATTATACGATATGTAGTTTTTGTAACACCCCATTTAATTTATAAGCGAAATTAAATGTAGCGTCGCATAAAATAACATACATGACACACCACGATGCCTAAAAGAAAACAGGACAAAGAGTTAACTAAAAGTATATAAATCTAAAACCATCTATTTTGTGGGTCGCAGCCCTAGATGAACTCATACGGAAAATATAAACTAGTCCACGTGGACTATGCAGCAGAATCTCCATTTCCTTGCTGACCTCGGGAACCTCGCCCATCTGCTCCTAGTTATACAGATTGGGCACCACCATGAACACCCACTAACAGGGGCCTTGGAATTACGTCCCGACCACTGAAGCGCGACCCTGAGAATCTCACCTAGAGATCCCAAGGACTTACGCACTGACACGGACCAAACTTTCTTAATTAATCAAACAGATTCGGCATGCATACACACAATATCTATATACTTATACATCTCATACAATTTCTCATTATTCACATCTTTCGTATTCTCAACCAAACCATGCCAACTCGTTATTCTCGAACCCAGAATATGGAGCTCTGTCTCATACCATTACCATGCCACATTGATACCAACCCTTTCATATCTTATGTTGAACTCATACCAAACTCATCATTTCAATTTCATGAATCATCTCATACAATCGTCATGCTCACATCATGTTAAAACCCACAAATCACAACTCATACACCACCTCATTCACAAAGGCCATCCAGTTCATAAACTTAAAAGAATACTCATACAAGCATGTTGTCCCCTTTTTAAAATCAAAGAAAACATCAATCCAACCACCTTCTCGCCCAACATCTTGCTCAGGCAGAAGGGTCTCGCCCAGGCGAGGAGGACCCTCGCTCAGGCGAGCTCCCTTCGCCTAGGCGAAAGCTCGACCTCCAGAATTAAAACCCTGCGCGCGTTCTCGCTTAGGCGAGACCCTCCTCGCCTAAGCGAGACCTTCGCTCGCCCCAAAAGTGCAATGGGTCGCCTAGGCGACCCTTCGTGGAGAAATACATAGGTGAGTCCCTGTTAATCTCGCCTAGGCGAGGCAGGCTTGGTTAGGCGAGTTTAACAGACTTCGCCACTGTTCCTCACTACCATCAACACAGTTCATGCCCAAACAACAATACAAATCATGTCATACACTCACAACCACATATAAGCACGAAAAAAACAGAACACCATCAAAACTACCATCATTGCACCAGAACATAGGGTTCTAGCTTCCCTTACCTGGAAATAAGCTAGCAAGACAGCCCTACACGCCCTCGACACAAAAGGTAAGAGCACTGCAGCTCAAGGAAGGAGAACAACGGCTGGAAGGAAAACGAGAAAATATAGCAGAAGGGGTTATCAAAAGAGTCCCACGGAAACGCCACAGAAGAGTTAGTAGAAACTACAACGAGCTCGGAAATAACTTACATGGAGTGGAGAAGTTGAAGTTCGCTCGGAGAGGGTGACGGCTAACCCTAGCAGAGCTCTGAAACAGAAGGGGCAGTGTTTAGGTACGAATTTGCAAAAGTGAGGCTGACAAGGGAACCTTAGCAGCTTTAGGGCTTTTGCACCCTATGGGCCAGCCCTTAGGCCCAAAAGATTAAGGCCAACCCTTACACATTAGGGCAGAAAAGAGAAACTGATTTTAATGGGCCTTACATTTTTAGATTTCAATCTAGGATGAAGTTTTCAGTTTCCTTTATGTTTTTTCTAGACTAGGCCTCAACATCAACATGTTAATGTTTGGTTAAAATTTTTAAAAAATTATACTTGGGTGATGTATTTTATAAATTACAAATTATATATTTTCACACTAAAGTAATATTTTCTTTAGTTTGTGGTTGTTTAAGGAGTTTATATAAATCTTGGAAAAATGTGAAGATCAACAATTTTTTATGTTACACTTAGATTTTAAACTAAAGGAAGAGGGTGCATTACATTCCAACAAAATTATTTGGTTCTTTTATTTTTTGATTATTTCTCTCTTAAATTTTTATAAATTTAGCCTTTTCAAAATAATAATCATTTTATTATTAAACATGATTGGAAATATTTTTTAATGATTAAAACAATTATTTACTTTGTTTTTAAAAAAATTGTATTATAACCAATTAATTCTATCAATTGTTTTGAATTTTCTAACTATGGATTGTTCTTTATTCCATTATTTTTTAAATCTTTAAATTTATACATTTTCAATTAATAAGTATATTATTAATTTTTAAATATTTTTTATAAATTAATTGACTTTATTATTATTTTAAATCTCTTTAATTATGAATGAATTTTTTGAGTTTATACATTTTAATTTTATTGTTCATACATGTATTCTTATATTTATTTTAATATTAATAAAAATATTATATTTATTTTAATAAATATGTATATATTGTATTCAAACCTTTTCTTTAATTATTAATAGGTAATACTATTATAATTATTATTTTTATTATTATTATTGTTATTATTGAGATATTTAATATATAAATATGGGACTTATATATCAAAATTTGTTATCTTATTAAAATTATTTTTTTTATAAAATTATATATAAAATCAAACATATGACAACAAATAAATAGTATATATGTATAGAAAAAAGATTTTCTATTTAAATTATAAATATATCAATTAACTTTCGTTTATTTTATAAATTGTTTTAAAATTATTATTGAATCATTTTCTTATAATTAAATAGAAAGGAAACAGATAAATTACATTTTTATAATAATTTTAAAAAATAAGTTATAATTTAAAATTTAAACTATACAAAAAGAGGTAATATTTTTTTAATTAACATTTATAAATTTAAAATTTAAAATAGAAAAAAACTAATAAAATATATTAACAAAATTTAAATTTAAAATTCAAAATAAAAAAATAGAAAAACGATTATAAAAAAGAGTCCACCTAATAAATTTTATTTTAATATAATATATAACTTAAAATTTTAATCGTAAATTTTAATTCCTATATTCCAAACATTTAATTTTATACAATTATTAGTATAATATGTTACTACTATTGCTGGTATTATGAAGATACACCTCATCAATAATTTCATATAGTCAATATTACAAAAATCACTATTTATTATTATCTTCATAATTATAACAATAATTATACATGATACATAGTCCCAATTAATCTTTTACATGACACATAATTCGAATTTTATTATACTACTTTTTATTATTTTTTATGATGGATCTAAACCATGTCATGAAGAGGTATAGGATGATATAATAATTTTTCAATATTTGAATTTCATTCTAGAGATCTAACTATTGCACATTCTGTTTTACTTGCAAGTGTGGCTAATTTGTTTATTGGAGTCATCAATAAGTAACACCCCATTTAATTTAATAAGCGAAATTAAAGGTAGCGTCACATAAAGATACATACTAGCGTAGTCCGGGAGTTTGAAACCCAACTCCTTACAACCCAAGGCACACCACGATGCCCAAAAGAAAACTGGATACAGAGTTTAACCAAAAGTATATAAATCTAAGGACGAACAAATACATGGGCCATAGCCCTAAAGAAACTCGTAAAGAAATTAGAAACCAGTCCACGCAGACTATGCAGCGGGATCACCACCTCCCTGTTGCCCACGAGTGTTCCTCGCATCTGCTCACACCAACAAGTTGATGATCATCGCAAAAGAGAGTACCACATAGCAGAACATACAACAATGAAAGTAGGGTAAGCTAGAGCACAAAAGATTTCATCCATACAATCCAAATATATTCACTATACCATATACATGTATCAACCAAGCATGTTATGACTTCTCAGACAATACACTAAGACACGACTCGACTCATCCGAATACATATAACCTGGTCGGATTCAACAGATGCTTGCACTTGTGGTGAATACCTCTGCTCACCCCCGAGCTATGTGTTACAAGTGTTACAATAAATCAATTTCCCTCACCACAAGGTTAGCCCTTAATGAATTTCAGGCCTCCTGCTACTCCCACCACAGGAGTCAGTCCGCTCTAGGTGAGACTAACTGACTTCTTAGAGTGTCAGGATGCAACCTTACCTTGAATCCTTACCTAGTTATACAGATGGGGCACCACCATGGACACCCACTAACAGGGGTCATGGGATTACGTCCCGACCACTGAAGCACGACCCTGAGAATCTCCCCTAGAGATTCCCAAGGAATTATGCACTGACACGGACCAAACATTCTTAATCAGTCAAACGGATTCAACATGCACAACCACAGATAGATACTTATACATCACATACAATTCCTCATAATTCACCTCTTTCGTATTCCCAGCCAAACCATACCAACTCATTATTCTCGAACCTTGGATATGGAACTCCAACTCATATTATTATCATGCGACATTGGTACCAACTCTTTCATATCTCATGTCGAACTCATACCAAACTCATCATTTCAATTCCATGATTCTTCTCATACAATTATCATACTCACATCATGTTACAACTCACAAATCATAACTCATACACCATCCCATTTAGTTCACATGCCAAGTTCCCACAATACCCATCATTCACCATTCATGAATCATATCATGCATACATAACAATCCACTATATATATTTCTCATCATAACAATCATACCCAAACAAATAGCAATCATCCAAGAGCAACAAAACAGCCAAACAACGCACTGTCTCGCCCAGCCCCTTGCTCAGGCTGAAGGGTCTCGCTCAAGTGAGAAGCTCTCGCTCAAGCGAGCTCCCTTCGCCTAGGCGAGGGCTCGAAAAGGGGAACAATAGCCTCACGCGGGATCTCACTTAGGTGAGACCCCTCTCGCTTGGGCGAGATGCTCGCTCACTCAGGAGCAACGTGAGTCGCCTGAGCGACCACTCGCGTGAAACATCTTGGGCAAGCCTTTGTTGATCTCGCCTAGGCGAGACAGGCTCGCTTGGGCGAGAAAACCAGAGCTCACCACTATTCTCTCATGCATTACCACTCAATAAATCACCAATGGCTCAAAATTATCATGCTCAAGTTCATATCAACATACTAAACATATTTAAACGGCAAAATAGAGACGAAAACAGTATCACTCAAAAGAAAGGGCAAACCCTAGCTTCCCGTACCTGGAAAACAAGCTAGCGGAACGCTCCGACACGCACACCGTGAGCACAACTGTCCCTAGGATGGTCAACAATCTGGGACGAACGATAAAACAGAGAAAAAAAGTGAGTCATCACCAAACCCTAACGATAACAAGGAACATAGACCATGAAAAGGGGGAACATGGGCTAAGGAGTGACTTACGTGGAGTAGGAGCTGGTGTGAGTTAGCTCGAAGAAGACCTAGAGCAAACCCTAGCAGAGCGTTCTGTGAGAAGGAAGTAAGGTGACGACTGATTTTTCTGAAAGAGTGAAAGTGGAAACGTTAGGACAGACTAGGGTTCAGCTTTATACTTTGGGCCAACTCTTAGGCCCATTAGATTTCGGGGCAGCCCTTCTTGTTAAAGGCATAAAAGAATAGGGCCTTACAAATAACGGTTTGATTCAAATTGTTGTTGATAGTTCTCTACTCTAATTAACATTAGGTGTATGTTTTACGCATAAAAAAGTATGTCTTAAAGTTAACATTTTTCTTTTCTTGGATGAAGGAGTCTGTACCAAAAAAATATGTATATAATGTAGGAGAAAGAAATGTTTTTCTCTTCTTTTCCAAGTATATATTATGTTAAGTTTAATGTTTATAAACAATATATTAAAATATATTTTAGATTAATATTAATTTTTAATATGGAGATAGAAATGTATATAGACATACAAATGTAGATAAGAAATGTATATAAGAAAACAGAGACAAAGAAATTTGAAAATAAAATAATAATTTGATTAAGAAAATAAAAAGTATAATAAAAATGTTAAAAAATATATAATAATGGTGGAATTTAATTTTAACATATTTGAAGTATAAAATTTTGTATTATTATTCAAGCATAAATTAATGAAGAAATGATTAACTTTTATAATATTTAGTTTTAAATTTTGTTATTTTAATTACTTAATTTTTGTGTTGATTAGATAATTAATTTTCTAAACACTTTGTGACAAATAAACTTCAAATAAGAAAAAAAAATATGAAAAATATGAAAATAATAAAGTTTCGAAATTAAATTTAACATTTAAAATATAAGATATATACAAAAAAAATTAAATTTTTTTTAATAAATATTTTTAATGTTTCTGATAAAAAATATGAAAATTCAAAACTTCAAAAGATTTATGATATAATAATTATTATAAAATATAACAATATTTAATAATAATGTAATCATTAAATAACATAATAAATTGTTCTATTTCTTTTTCAGAGTTGTTGGCAGACTTTTGGAATTTTAATTCATCAAAAATTAAAGATTTTTTCATGTTTTTGAACAATTGTCACATATTTTTCACCTTTCAGAAAAACTTAAACATTAATTTAAAAAATAATTTTGACAAAACATTGTTTACTGGAAAAAAAACATTGGTGACAAAATATTTATCTGAAGAATAGATTTAGTTACTTCTAATTCATGTTTGCTGTTTAAATTTCAAAGACAATTTTCAATATCACTATGCTTTGCATTGACATTCAACAAAAGTCAAGGTCAGTCTCTTTCTAGAGTTAGACTTTATCTTCCACGTACAATATTCGCACATGAACAACTATATGTTGTCATCTCTAGAGTAAAAACAAAGAAATCACTCAAAATACTTATTTTAGATGAAGATGGAAACGTGACCAACACAACTAAAAATGTTGTCTACAAAGAAAATTTTAAAAGTTTTTAACAAATACGAAACTATAGGTATGTCACTCCTTATTTATTAGTCTTTTTCAAACTTATTTCATTATTCAATGATATATTTATTATCTGAAATTAACTACAATGATCATAAATGCATATCTTACTAATGATATTGATTCTCTTATTCGAATTACACATTACGAATAATGAACTTCAATTTCATTACAAATGATGATATGCAAAGTTTATCATATATTTTGAAAGAGTTATTTCTTTTACAATATATTCTGAATTTATTACGTACAATACATATAGGGATGTCAACGGGGCGGGTAGGGTATGGGTAGTAGCTCTCCCGTACCCTACCCGCTGGATAAATATTCGTCCTGTACCCGTATCCATATCCGCCGGGTATCCGTTATGCGGGTACCCGTCAATTTTTTTCATATCCACGGGTATCCACGGGTACCCGCGGGTATTTACAAAATTATTTAAAAAATAAATATTTAATCATAAATTCAAATAAAATAAAATAAAATACATCATTGTCATAAATTTTAAATAAATTTCAAACAAACTCAAGTCCATACAAGTCCAAATAATTATAAAAATAAATATAATTAGTGTTTTGATCAACAAGCTCACTTTCTCCGATTGATTCCTGAAAATAATCAAATAATAAACCCCAACTGCCACGTGTCAAATATTCTTATTTTGATTTCATCATTTAACAACAAACATACTATAAATGTCACTGTTTATCTAGAGTTTGATGTATATATCCAATTTCAAAAAAGGAAAAGAGAAGAATGTCAAGGGGTGTACTTGAAAGAAGACAACATACTAATAGTTGAAGCTAGAAGAATTAAGACCGAAGAAGATAAGGTGTGCAACTTAGAAAATATTATATCAGAATGTTTTCTACTAATATATATATATATATATATATAAGAGTATTTTTGTTAATTAAAGTTTAACGGGTACGGGTATCCACGGGTACGGGTATCCACGGGTACGGATACTATAATACCCGTACCCGCCTCATTAACATGCGGGTATCAAAAATACCCGTACCCACGGATAGCGAGTATCCATTTTTAATACCCGTTTCCTATCCATTGCGGGTTTTATCAGCGGATACCCGCGGGTACGGATATTTTTGACATCCCTACCCATACATTTTTTTTTGCAGGCCTGGAAGTTGACCAACCCACATTGCTATTACCGACATAATGCACGACCAATGTTTAAATAATTATTGTAATTTATGTAATTTTTTTATTTTATTTAGACTTAACGGTCAAATAAAGGAAAAAATAATAATATAAGTAGTCAATTCAAATGTAAAAATTGGTAATAATTTGGAGTTATAAATTAAATATTTTTAGAAAAAAAAAATGAATGTTACGGGTCACCATTTTATTAAAGTTGTTTTACTGTTTTACTCTTAGTAATCAGTTTCACCCTCATTTTCATTCTTTAGATCCTAAATAAAATAAAGAATAAAAAATATTCATAATAAAAATTGGAATATAAAATAAAATATTTTAAAAATTATACTTCACTAAATTCAAACCACTTGTTTTGTTATTTTTTATTAACACTAAGGAAAATATAAGTGTGGTACTTTTTGAAAATTTCAAAACATAATACGAGTTGTTATTAAACATTTTAGTTAAAAACAAATATTTAAAATTATTTTATTTTTCAATTCAACGTAAGATATATCAAAAAATAAATATTAATGAAATAGTTCTAAAAAGTTAGACATATATATATATATATATATATATATATATATATATAAATATATATATTATAAAATAATTATACTTAAAAGTAATTAAAAAACATGTAAGAAAAATGAAAAAATCTATTACACAGGATTAGAGATAAATTGTTTATTATTGTTTCTATTTTTGTTTTTATTAAAATTATTTTACTTTTAAAAAATAATAAAATAAAATTCTTCCCGGTGTTTCTTGGGCCTAAACAATTTCCATATTTCTTCATTTATCGAAAGTCTCTCTCTCCTCACATGCCAAAGTCAATCCCCGACTCACACCATTTGTTCCATAGCTTAATTTAAGTGCCACTACTAACTAAAATAGACTAACAACCTTTAACACTGTTAATTTATTATTTTCATTTTAACTCCTTTAAAATTATGCAAGGATCATTTCAAAATTTATATTTAAATTACTGTAGAGTAATAATGTAAAAGAACTTACTCTAATACCTCATAGAATTAAATTTGTGAATTACCACCTCCACTAAATTTACTAAATAAGAAGTTATTTAAAAGGTTTAATTAGCCGGATAATACTTACTTTTATTTAGATGTGTCGTCAGTTTGGTATCCGTTTTCAAGAAAATGTCAACTGAGTCCCAACTTTTGAAAAGATGCCTTAATTAGGTCATTTTCAGAAAAAAAATTATTAATATAGTTAACGGTAATGATATTTAAAATGACTTACAAGATAAAATGACTTACAAGATAAAGTATTGATATTTATATTAAAATTTAATGTTAAAAGTCATGAATTAATTTAACGACTTTAGTAAGTTTTGTCTGAAAGGAACCTAATTAAGACACATTTTCAAGAGTTGAAACTAGATTGACATATTTTCTGAAAGCGGATACTAAACTGATACATATGAGTGAAAGTGAATATCATCCGACTAATTAAACTGTTTAAAATTATCATAAATGATTATTTTCTAAATTCCAAAGATTAAAATTTGAAATAAAATAAATCCAAATATGGAATAATAAAATGTAGTAAAACTGTAATTTTGAGCGTTCCATGGGTTAGGAGCAATCGAAAGATAGCCGAAGAGAAAGAGAAGCGACGATCTAGAGTGAAGCAAGTAGCAGGAGGCAACAACTCCATTTCTAATTTTCTGACTCGGCTGACTCAAGGAAGGGTGCGACCTGAGATCAAACATGTTGCGGAGGTTTCTCTCTTCTCAGCTCAAAACCCTAGCCGCCGCTTCTTCCTCCTCTCTCACTCCCCGATCTGCTTCCGCCGCCGCCAGATTCTCCGCTCTTTCTCGCTCCTACCGCTACTTCTCAACTCAATCTGGTGCTCTATCTTTCTCTTTCTTCATTTTCTCTTTCTCCAATTGCTTTATCGATTTACTCGTCTTATTTATTCTTCTCATAGAGGATGCTACTGCGATCAAGAAGAAGGTCGAGGATGTAATGCCTATCGCTACCGGACACGAGCGCGAGGAGCTTGAAGCCGAGCTCGAGGTCTCTCTCTCTCTCCCTCTCTCCCTCGCTCGCTCGATTCAATCAAATGCATATTGTGTTTCCTTATTCTTTTCAGTGCGCTATTTTTGCGGATTTTGTTAATAATTCTAGATTATTTATTCTTCATACGCACACACAAGCCTTATGGTTAAGGGTAAAGTATTGAAGAAAGAGTTATTAAGCAAAGTGTTATTTCCTGTACACAATTTGACTTAAACCAAGCATTTGAAGGAAGGTTCTCATTGTTGTTTTTTGTTCTAACTGATATCTGATTCTTTTGATTAGGGAAGGGATATTCTTGAAATAGACCATCCCGAAGGTCCATTCGGCACAAAGGTCAGTCTTATTGCTTCTCTATTTAAACTGTAGTTTAACTAATGTATAAGTTTGTTTTCTAGGAATAGCATTGATTTCGCCATGGAAAACTATAAGAGTCCATAAGTGATGTTCATTTTGATTTTCATTTCATCTTTTGTTTGAGATTTATGCTTGTGCAGGAGTTTTCCATTTGAAGGCTAGGAAACCTTCTAATGCACTATTTCCTGGTAAAACCCCCTCCAGGGTGTACACACTACATGTGACTATCTCTGCATAACCTGAACAAGCGTTGCTGTTACTGTTGAGTCTTGGAATTTACTTATTGGAATGTTGGTATGACCATATTTTTGTAGTACCGCAATTATGTGAAGAGGTCTTGATTGTGAAAAACTTGAGTATTTCTTCTTCTAGTGTAAGATTACATCTAGAAGCAAGCTCCTCATAACCTGTTGATATAAAAGCTTGTGGTACTCTGTCATAAACCATTGTGTCAGTAAATGATAATCCTTGCGCTTAGTGAGGTTTTAGTCCAGGAGAGAAGTGTGAAAGCGTTGATGCATAATATTTTGAAGTCACTGAAATTCGTTTAGCTAAGCTTGGATAACAATGTAGCTGTTAACACAGACACTGATATATTTGCATCAATTGGTGAAATTTTATCATCTGAGGTTGTCTGAGCTTTTCGTATCCTATACCTTCTCATTGTATCTTACATAAGGTTCTTAATATTTTCCCTTTCATTTGATTGAATGAGCTATCTGCCTGTGTAAGTATTCATGTTTCTTTCTCTATTTCTTACCAAATAGTTTAGTCAGATTCACTCACATTTCCATAATATTAATAGTGATTTTATTAATGCTTCATCTATTTCTGCTTTCATTATTTGTTTTGGTTCATAGGAAGCACCTGCCATTGTAAAATCTTACTATGATAAAAGGATAGTTGGATGCCCAGGCGGTGAAGGCGGTGAGCATCAAAATATCCCTTGTTTCTCTTAATTTGTATGAAGATTTCATCCCATCGTGATGAGAAATTCTTGAATTCTGGTTGTGGTGTTAATGACGGGGTGAACAACTTGTTTTTATTGCAGAGGATGAGCATGATGTTGTCTGGTTTTGGCTGGAGAAAGGCAAGCCTCATGAATGTCCTGTGTGCGCACAGTATTTTGTTGTAAGTTCACAATGATATTTAAAATATCTAATACTGTTGCGTAATATTTTTGTGATGAGTGTAGAATCAATGAATCATTTATAACATGTGCTTTTACTTTAGACAGAGATGGAGTTGAATGCCAAGATAATTAGGTATTTAGATCGAAAATTCTAGTTGGGTGCTTCACTGTGCGCATTGATAATTGATTGTCAAGCACAGTCGCTTAGTGGTTGTTGTCAAGCTGAGGCTGCTCCTATAAAATATATCTGGAGCAGTTTTTAACTCCCTTAATAACTCAAATATTTCCACAATCTAATTTCCTTGACTTGTTTTAAATATGATTATCTGATTTGTTGCACAATTTTGGTGTTTTTAGTTATTGCTGTGAGATAATTCTCATTTTAGCCCAAAGATATTCTAAAATAGTTGATGGGAAAATGAGAGGTTTTCAATTTTAACTAAGTATGTATTTCAAACGTTGAATTTCTATTATCATCCAGAACATAGATGATCTAAGGGTACATTTGGGTGAACAAATTAGAAACTTATTCCATTAGCTACTACAACATGAGAGCTTATGTAATAATCGTTATTTTGGTGTTGTATGAGAAACTTATTGAAATAATAGATTAAGAGCTGATCGGTCGTTTATAAGTCACTTAGAACAAACACCCATCAGTTTTCCCTCTAATGATGATGATAATAATCCCAAATAATTCAATAGAGCTCTTCCAATTGCATGTAAGTTCAGGACCTATTTTTGACTTCAAAACAAAAGTTACTAAATCAACAAAACCTTTTATTTGAATCAAAATTTTGTAAGCTTCTGATAAGATTATTAAACTCTTATATCTTATTTATATTTATGTAGGGCTTGTAACAAAAACAGTATTAAGAAATCATAATCATGGTATACAAAGTCCAAAGTCTAATCTAAATAATAATCTAATCATAGTTTCCACATCAAATGTAATGCCATAAAACAATACAATGCCAACATTCTAACTTTTTAACAAAACACCCATGGGACAAAGTGTGACAGTGATCAAATTAAGGGCCTGTTTGGACAAGTTTTTCCATAAGAACCTCTAGGAGAAAAAGATGAGAAGAAAAACTAAATTGACTTCTCCATTGGTCAAAATTGACTTTTAATGCTTAAACTAGTTTGGAGAAGCTTTCTCATATAACTTCACTAAATTTTGTTTTTTAAGTTGTATATAAAGTGAAATTTTCTCATATAACTTTTTTTTTTTTTCATATTTTTCTCAAAATAGAAATTCTCTTGAAGAAGCTTGTCCAAATGGACCTTAAAACATGAAAGTTCATAAAGTGAAAAGTACAAAGTAAAAGTAAAGATCGAAGATATTCAAAATTCCAATCTTTCAGCATCTTTGTTTTCACTAGCATTATCATTAAATAAGAAGACGTGTTCAAAAAGGAAGAGAAACCTGAAGGATCACAACTCACGAGCCATAGCTGAAAATGCAAAATAGCCAAGAAAGATCGGTGAAGCCCAAATGAAAACAGTGCAATTTCGTGGGAGCAGTTTTAGGCATTTTAATGAAACTAATGGAACTGGCAGCAATTTTTTTTAATATTTTTATTTTCAACATGCTTGCATGGTCCTATATAAGCTCTTCATTGGAGTTCAACCGTGCACAAGTTTGTGATGGAGTTGGTTTGTTCTGATCCTGGCTCAATGCGTTAACTTATGTAAATTCACCTGTAAACCCACAAGTTTGGCAACTATGGGTCCTGCTCATCTTGAGCAAATCAATTTGTTTGCCGAATGCACAGCAAGTTCCTGAATTATCTCTGACATCCCAGAAAATAGTTTGAAAATCTATAGGAAATTGACTTATGTTATTCTTTGCCAATGTCATCAATATATTTATTGTAATGTGAGTTGATGGCTGCTTCGGAAACACATTAGTTTTTGCCGAACTACTGTCTTGTGTCCAACTTTCGAGAGCAAACATTCTCATATCCTGTCAGCTATTTAGAACATTAATGGGAAATAATCAAATAACTGTTTACACATGGACCCTAATTATTTTATCTTTTTTTCCCCGAACAGCTTGAAGTGGTAGGACCTGGTGGACCACCCGATGGACATGGCGATGATGATCACCACCATTGATTCATCATTCAATTTTCCATCTGGAATAAATTCTGGGAACATGGAGAGACATTGTGTAGCATACACTCCGGCCTTTCAAAATGCTGTGGCCTATGTTTGATTTTGATTTGTCTGAATACCTCGTGGTATGACCACTTTTGAGATTGTAACTTTATGCTGCGATTGTTTGAACGCTGTATGCTCATTTTCTTGAGCTATCATGGTGTTAGACTGTTTTGTTCGTTGCTAAATAATTGATAGAACTTTATGATTCCTTAACTGTTTTTGAATTTCCAGAACCACCAAGGGATTATGTTTTAGGGAGCAGGGAGAGCCAGAATAGAATGAACTCCAAGAACATGACTCCAACTTGTTTAAAAGGTGTTTGTTTTTAATCATATATTCCCCATTTTGTTTCAGCCTATTATTTATCAGTTCTACTTGTTTAAAACTCTTAATCATATCTTAAAAGGAATCATCTTGTTGAAGAATCTTTTTTTCCCATGAAAGGCCATGTGAAATGTTTGTTTGTTTTTTCTTAGTTCTAACTATTTGGAACGTTCACATTGCTACAGAATATCTATCATCAGAAATAGACGTTGAATCCGTAGTATGCAAATAATGTGAATGAAAACAGCAAATACAAGTTTGATTACACCGTCATCAACTCGTGATTATATGTCGTTGAAAGCTACAACCTATATTAACTAAAAAATTGTATATATATGTAGTGTGAATACATCTTTGCAAGAATCTTCGTGGAACAAATGGCCATGAAGTCCTTAATTCTTTTTTATTTCTTTGGAGAAAGTGAAATCATACAATTACAAATAATAGTAATTGTCTCCAGTTTATATCCCAAAAATTAGAATGCAGGTTTAAAATTTTATATTCCTAATTAAGGTACAGAAACTTTGGCTCGACCATGACACGAGTAATATTTAACTTTCCCATAGAAAAAGGAATATATGTTCATATTTGAAACTATGTCAAAACAAAGGGAAAATGGTGGTACCGGAGAGTATCAAATAGTTTATCACCTGCAAAAATGTAGAAATAAAAGCATACACAGAACACAACACACGACACTTTTTTTTTTTCACAAAAAAAAGGACAGAAGAAAAATATTGCGAAAGGTTATACCGAGTGAGAGAGAAAGTAATCGAGAGGAACAAAATAAACGAAAGAAAAAGCAAAGCAAGCACTGAAAACTACTGAAATGACAACTATATATTCTTAATTCTTAGAAAGATTTATCCGAAATGCTTAGAGGCGTTTATAAGTAGTGCCCTTATAAAGGTAACATAAGCACATTGAAGTAATGGTAATGGAGTCCAAATCAAGTAATTGGCATCTCAACGGAATTGATTCAAAGCATCATCACACACAATCTCATGCTAAAAATGACAAAGGACACATTTAGTCACTTTCCTTTCAAATTCAAGTTACAAGGAGTCTCCAACCAAATAATTAACCTCTTCCACCTGTTATAGTATTATTCCTTCTCTCACATTTCACCAAATAATTAACCGCTCAATGTATTCTCGACACTACTATTTATGTTGTTCACCAAATAGAAGCTGTGATAATCTTAGAAAACGAAAAAAAAAAGGTTTTGTACCTTATGCTTTGAGTTTGCCTTAATACTTCTTCTTCACTAAGTCAAAAGCCTTAATCTATCCGATTGTAATTCAGTTCACTTAACTTTTGTCACGAGACAATTGATGTCATGTGTAATCAATTTGACAAAATCAAATATGAATGAAGTTGGATTCCAAGTAAGCATGAAGAAATGGGAGAATTTTGAAAAATAAAATTGGAAAGTGAAGAGCAACTATAAAAAAAAGTATGGAGGAAATAACTATAACTTGGAACTTAAGTCTATGCAATTTACTTAACTTGTAATCTTCAAAACAAACTCAAAACTTAAGTCTATGCAATTTACTTAACTTGTAATCTTCAAAACAAACTCGAATGTCTCTTTTAACTACTTTGCTAATCTCTATAGTCTTTACAAAATGGCTAAATACACATAGTAATATTTTATTTTTATAACTATTTTTTCTTCTAATATTTTTAAATAAATAAATCTTCATTTTTTTTACTCACATAGAATAAATTATATTGAATTGTTAACACACATATGGTTATATTTATATAAGTTTGACAAAAATTCTGTATTTTTTTCGTTAAAGAAAGCGTTCTATATGAAAGATTAAATAAAAAATGATCAAATAAAAAATAAGAGTTTGTTTTTATATGAAAGGTTTTTATAAAAAAATTGTGTAAGAAATTTCTAATTAATTACGTTTATTTCGATAAGTCTTCATAACTTAAATATAAAATATATATTTCCTTTTAAATATCTAACAATATGAAACGTAAAATCAATACCATTTGCGTAACGAAACATGTAATTTAATTTCTTTTATAATTAGTATATAATGATTGTGTGAAATAGAAAACCTTTTACTTTAGTTGAAGAGAAATTATATTAAATTAAATTAATTCCGTTACAAGAATGCATGTAAAGAACTTGCTCTTATTATTTTCTTTCATTACAAAAAGGTTAATTGCATGTTAAGTAAATGAAGTTCTTCTACCATAACCCATAAGAATTTATTCTTAATCACACGATAAGAACAAACATAGAACTCAAAAAATAATTAAGAACTCAAGTTAAAATTTTCTAATATATAAAATTCTTACTTCTTTTTAGAAAATTAAATAAAAGGTAGAATAAATTCTATTATCATGTATAAAAAGAGTTGTTTTCTTACCTTTGGTTACTTCTTAAAGCACTCTCCCATCTCTTCTCCAACAAAATTAAAATATAAAATAATATTTTTTATATTGAAACTTGAAAGTGACCTTGGTTACGAGAAAAAAAAAAATCGTTAGCAACAACTCTTTTCTTTTATGTTACAAATAAACATTGTATGTATACAAGAGGCACTTCAATATTTTTCACACGTAATTAAATTATAAATTAACCAACAAGTTGTTATTAATAAAATAGTATGCGAAAAAATGGTAACTAGAGAGAGTTCATCTATGTTGCAGGTGACAATTGTTTCGTGGCGGAGGCTGAGTAAGTCGAGTCACAATCGAATCATGATACTTGAATTCATATGCTCTTAAGTAGAAAGAGTTGTGTCCTGACTAATAACTTTAGTTTTTGACAAAGTGGTAAGAAAACGCTCAATCCAATAATCTACAGAAGAGTTTATTATTTATTTTTTTGAGCAAGAGGTTATTGTGTACAATTGGTTTCATAAAAAAAATGATTATTAATCGATAGAAGTCCCATTAAAAAACAAAATAGTTGTGTAATTTGATACTCTTATGAGTGTGAGTGACAAAACATGCACATATACAAATCTGTGTCACATCAAATAACCCAACCTAACTCCCCTAAATATTTATAAATAAGTAGCTTCTTACCATGCTTTTAACTTTATATAGTGGGGCATATACTATACTCAATATATAATACTTTTAATCAATACAATATATATATATATATATATATATATATATATATATATATATTACTTTTAATATTTTGAATTGGGTTAAATATGTTTTTGGTTTCTTAATTTTTAATAAAAATTGAAAATAGTCTCTTCTCGAAACTTTAGACTAATTTAGTCCCTCAATTCTTAAAAATACGTGTATTTAGTTCTTTTAACCAAATTTTTTTCTAAGTTTATTTGACATTTTAAACGCATTTCATAATAATATTTGAGTTTTCTACATCGTTTAACTCATTTTTGCTTCAATGTTTACTTAAAAACGTGTTTAAAGTGTCAAATAAACTTAACAAAATTTGATTAAAAAGACTAAATTCATCTATTTATTAAAGATGAGAAACTAAATTGATCTAAAATTTTGAAGAAAGACTAATTTCAATTTTCACTAAAAGTTAAGGGACCAAAAATATATTTAACCTTTGAATTTTCTAGACAAGAATTTTCTAGACAATAGTATTTAAGTTTGTTCTATTATGAAGATATGATAAAGAATTTATAATTTTGTCTTATTTGTTTCAAATATGATGATAATAGAGAAGAAAAGATAAGAAAGCTAGGAGCTTATAAATAAATAATTTATAAAAATAAGATAAGACCTAATAGCCGTAAGTTCTTTGAATATTTTTTATTTTAAAATTAAAGCAGATATTAATTATCCATAAAATCGACAATATTTCCTATCACTAACATACTTAAAAAAGGGAGAGAAAAATTAGTTAGTTATACGAGTAATTTGTTAAATACTATATCACATAGAATAAGAATTGACACCCACGTCAAATTTCATAAAATGTCGTTTTTAATATTTTTTTTAGGAGTAAGCTTTATTAGTTTTTAAAAAATTAAAATAATTATCATTTGTTTATGGATTTAGAAACTTTAACGAATAATTATTTATTATATTATATAACATATCAATGAATATTTAGATCCCGTAAAAATACGTTATTCTTTTTTTTTTTGCTGAATATGTCACTGTTTAATAATTAAACTAAAGTAATAATAAAGGTATTCAATATAAAGTTCAACACTTAATATCAATAGATTCTGTAATAGACAGTGAAGAATAAAATGGAAAAGCATATGATATTTATAACAACTAAGAGGTGACTTTTATGAGTAATCCATTATTTATGGAACTTAATTTTTTTTATAATCATAATATTACTAAGTCATTTGATTTTTTTTTTTAAATTTATATATTTTAATATTGACCATTAATTATAATACCCAATGATCCACATTTAATACCACACCAAAAAAAAAAACCACAAACATATCAAATGAACAGATATTTTCATGTGTGAGTTAAAAAAAAAAACACAAACGTTGATTAAATAAAAGTCATTTTTTTTTCTTTTTAAAGCACCAATTTTTAAAGTGATAATACACTTTTAAAATATTTTCAATGTAACTATTTATATGCGATTATAAGAACATTCGTTCCTTTTACTTATACATTTCAAAGCTGTGGGTTTTAAGCTTATTAATCATATATCCTCTCTAATTTTTCACACAAACACAAAATTATTATGATTGTAAGAATTTACAATATGAATTATTATATTACATTTAACACAACAAAAGTTAGGAGAAGAATATATATTATTTTATGTTGTTAAGTGACGATTAATTATTTTTAATTCAAAATAAAAAATTAATATATGTCTCGTCACTTTTTAAACTAATAAAATTAATTTCATCTTAAAAAAAATCTCATGTCAACTTTATTTCACTTGTAAAGATTCATAAGTTGTATCGTAAAATTTACTTAATACAGAATGCGCATCAACGCTGCCACATCAATTGATTCGATAGTTGAAAATTCGCACAGAAAATGAAGATAAGAAAGTCTCAATTAGTTGACATGACAACAAAAAGCACACCACTACTCTGTTTTCTGCAATTTTTTTATCTGCATTTTTTATTCTCAGACATGGTTTGCTTCAAAATTACTACTATTAATCATGCATAATGCATAATTACGTACAGAATTTTTCTGGTGTAAACATTTCATTGACATGTTACCTTGTATTGCATATTTTTTGTGTATTAATATGTAAAATAAAGTGCAAAAAACAGGGAATTCTGAGAAAAGATAGGTATGAGTGAATCTGAGTAGAATCATTTTTCTGAGGGTGGCTTTCTGATGAAAGTATATATAAAGTTCGTTTTGTCCTAACAAAGATTGAGTAATTTATTTTATCCTCATCTCATATTTAATCTATAGTTGTTGTGAGTGACAGAAAGTGAAGCTAGAAGCTACAAAAACACTTATTATGGTTCACAAATGTCTACTCAATAGATTAGCACCAGCTTCTTAGCCTAAATCATAATATATGAACATATATTATATGCCACAGGCGTAATCTGCAAGATTAAAAGATTAAACAATTAATTGAATTTGTTAATTGTTGTTTGTTAGTTCCCAAGGAGAGGGAAGTTTTTAATTTGTGCTGCTATCGTTTTCTTCCTTCATTAGTATGAGAGAATATTTTTTCCTCTGTGGATTCCAGCTTATTGCAAACCAGAGCTCTAAAATAAATGAAAATGGTCACACCCCAGTTGCACTACTTTTGGAATTTCCTCATTTTCTCTGCTTTTTAATTTGCTGCTCAATATTATGTTCCCCTGCTATGAAGATTTGCCTATTTAAGCTACTACTTACTGTTCAAGATTACTGTTTTCTTTGCTTTGGGAAGGAAAAGGGACAAAAAAATGGGGATAATTTATAGGTTGTTTGATGACAGAAAAAAGGTAACATAAGGTTAAGGTTATTAGTTCTTTTTTAAATTAAAAACTAGATTGAGATGAAAAACACATAATGGTTAAATTCTGTTTAATAATAATTCAGTTCCTAAGACAGTCTTGTCAGTAGTAAACATACCTGTACTAATTTTTAACATAACATCATTCTTCATAGTATCCACCCTCTTAAATCAACTCTGTTTGTTTCTTCAGCCAAATCATGGTGCCACACAAAGAGACAAAAATAGTGTCAACATAACTTTTTCCTAAACAGACACATATGCTTCAACTAATGCAATTATTAATTATCATTTTTTCTATTTGAAGCTATTCTTTTACTGTATTGTGAGGCCAGGGAGGAGTTTGGGGAAAAAAGGTATTCTGAGTTGTTATATTAGGGAAAACACTTAGTTTTTTGAGCTAGGAAGACATTAGGTGCTGAACCATTTATTGGCCATTCAAGTAGAATCTGCCATGTAAGTAGAATCACATTTAACTTTTTCCAAGGATGACTTGAGGAAAACACATATATTAACCTTTTCCTAACCATTTATTGGCCATCCAAGTAGAATCTTCCATGTAAGGGGGACATAATTAAACTAATTTGAGGTATAAGTCAATCATGATCAGTTTAATGTTAATCTTGCTGTTAGTGTGCTAGCACTGTCTTATACATATTAATAATTATCATTCTCATGTATGCATGTTATCAAAGTTAATAAGGGAAGAGAGAAAAAAAATTGTTGGTGGTGGTTCTTTTTCCAGAGCTTGATTAAATTAATGCATAGATTGAGAATATCAACTAGAATTGTTGATTCACAGGTTAAGACAAACGGCACCAAACAACTAACCAGTTAGGTGAAAGAAGAAGCACATATTGCAATTGAAGATTTCCATGAAAACTGCATTTTATAGGTGAACAGACATAGTGGTGTGCAATGAATGTAGTCATTGACTTATGCATAGTGTGCACATCAAATTTAACTTGCTGAGGATGGCATGGATATATGCCACTCCACTTTTTGTAATAAATTACATATTTGCTATTACTGTGAGAATCAAAGCTGCAAATATCTGCACCACTTGGGGACATGAAAAGAAAACAGAAAAGCAATATATATATATAAACCAAATAAAAGAGCTGGCCGGTGGAATGTATGATGTATGTATCCAAGTTAGAGTCAACTAAAGCCTTTTTCTATGAAACCATAGAAAAGATAAACCGAAATCTGCAACTAATAAATTATAAATGAGATTTTGTAAACAATGGCCTTGTTTTATTCCATTGTTCTTCTTGTTTGTTAATGTTGCTTCTTTTGGCTTAATGTTTAATGCGTATGCATAAACAAAAAACAGGTGAAGATTCTAGGATGTGTATTTTTTTTTCATCTAACGTGTTTAGTGTGTTGAGGAGCTTATCTATTTGTTTATTGTTTTGGCACTACTGAAGAGAAGCTATAGGCTTTGGACTTATGCAGTTGGTCATGAGTATAAAGAAACAAAAGTTTTCTTCAAGTGGGGTTTGAGCAACTAGGAGTAGTGGGAAGCAAGAAAGTAAGAGAGAGGCAAATGTAGCAAAAGGGTTACATGCTTTTTCTTGTCACTTCTAATTTGAGATCCAGGTTACTACTGAGCTTAAATGTTATGAGTTAAGAGCTAGAAAGTAGGGGAAAATACCTAGAAGCTGCGGTTCCCTTTCCAATAGCAATTCTCAGTGATTTTTATTTCTGGAATTTCTTTTAGTCTGTGATAATTTGAGGACACAAAAAGTGAAGGAAAAGAAAAAGACTTTAGTTTGAGGTTAATGGGTACCCATCAATCAATCAAGCAGGAATTGATAAACAAATATGATCTTTACAAGCACGGTTATTCTTTCTTGTTTTCAGTAATATTCTTCAGCTGCTGTTGCTGTTATCTTTATTTTCTGGCCACAGCCCACAAGCATAGATTCTCTCTATGTGCGAGTCCTCTGTCCTTGCTGTGTGCCTTAGAAATGGATGAATGTGCTTTACACTGCTTGGATTCTCTTTGCCCATAAAAGGTTTTCTGCTTTTGTCTGTCTATGCCTCTCCTTTTCATTGATGCTTTCTTAGGCGGTTCTAGGCACACTCTATTGCTGGTGTGGTGTGGTGTGAACACTACACGTACACAAGGAGGCACACACACATACACATTTTATTCCAACTCCACCTCACCCTTCTGGGTATAAAGAGGCATCACCATTCTGCATTCTTCATTGCATAACCTCATCATAGTCCCTTCACACACTTCAACAGGTGGGAGTGCTGAGAACTGTTTGTCACAGCAAGATGAGCTATGCACATTGTCATATGGGCTCTGGTTAGTTCTTTTGCTCCTCTTGATTTTCCTTATCCTTCCTCACACCTTGCATGTTGCTCCCTTAGCTCTTTCTTTCTAAAAATGCTTGTATTTGGGAAGTCATTTTTACTAGTCATGCATCTGTTTTTGTTTTTGTTTTTGTTCTAGCTTCTTGTGTTGTTTAACTGTAATCAGTGATAGTTTGCTTGATCCATTTGAAGATCATCTTTACTTTTGTGCCATATTTGAAATCTATCAACAATATTCAAAACTTTATATGCCATTTGCAGGTAGTAGAACTGGTAGGAGAGGTTTGGAGTTTGGGAAGACACATGTGGTGAGGCCAAAAGGAAAACACCAAGCCACTATAGTTTGGCTGCATGGTCTTGGTGACAATGGTTTGAGGTATGGATGTCATATCTTTAACTTCTGCTATTGTTATATGCCTCATTCACCTACAAGGCATGTGGTGTACTTTTACTAGTGTTGATTTTTCCAAAGCTTGTCCACTCTTCCTCCTCTATATTATCTCCTCATTGTTATTTTTTCTTCACCTAAATCCACTTTCTGTTTTACCATTATGATCTTTTCCTTCAGAGTTATGAGCTAAGTGTGGACAGTACATTTGATAACACTCTTCATATATAACTAAGGGATCCAAACTTGTGTTTTTAGGTGTTGTATCCTTCAGTGTTGTGTTTCTTTCAGTTGAGATTCTAAATAGAATAAATTCTGTTGGAAAAAGTTATATTTAAAGTTTGATTTGGAAGAGTATATACTAGATTCTCAATTAGGGGACCACAGGATCATTTGTTTTCTCTATTAATATGAGTAACTTGACAAGACTTTATTTAGACATAGAATATTTATATGACAGAAAAACTAACATATTACAGAATTTTTCTTTCAACTGTATTTACTGTGTTGTGACTGAAAATACCATTCAGATTTTTATCTTACAAATCTGTGTATTCCTAATTGACGTTTGCATTCTTCTCTGATTCTATTTAATGAGACAAGCATAATAAAAATCTTGAGCTTGGATTTTTTGCAGCTCATATCAGCTGCTGGAATCTCTTCCACTTCCAAATGTAAGAAATGAACTTTCCTAGTTTGCTTTTGTACGCACGTATTCTCACTTTATCCCTATAATATTCTGATGAATCTATTCTCTTGTACAAAATATATGATGTTGGTTATGATCTGATATGGTGCAGATAAAATGGATTTGCCCAACTGCTCCTACCCGCCCTGTAACAATACTTGGTGGTTTTTCCTGCACTGCATGTAATATTAAATAAACCCCTATTTTAACTTTACTCATTCTGATTATTTAATAAGCACCGTGTTACAGTAAGCCAACTCCTCTAGTTAAACATTACTTATCTAACATTGATCAGGGTTTGACATGGGAGAACTTTCAGAAGATGGTCCAGATGACTGGGAGGGTTTAGATTCCTCAGCAGCACACATTGCCAACTTGTTATTAACAGAGCCAGCTGATGGTAATTTATAAGCTGAATAACAATTAGACTCTGTTTGAATAAGTTTCTGTCATGAAATAAAAGAAGGAAAATGAATTGAGTTTCTCCTATATAAATTATATCAGTTTATAACTTCTATGAAAGCTTTCTCATATAATGTTTCCAAACACTGAGATATGCAACTTATTTTTAACTAAAAGGCAGAAACTGAAGTTTTTGGGCCTTTTTGTGTAAGATGCCAACTAATAAGTTTATGCAAACAAGACATTAAGCATTTCCCAAGTATTTTTCAATATATGAGAATAGATTTTCCTCATCTGTGACATCATTCATGTGAAAGGAAAAATGATAAAGAAATTCGTCAATCTCTAATCCGTAGGCTGTTTATTACATTTGCTCCTTTAAGCATATCCAATTTGGGATTTGTAATTGATATTTGGCAGATTAATTCATTCTAACAAGACATGGATTTTTTTTTTCTCAGTGAAAGTTGGAATTGGAGGCTTCAGTATGGGTGCTGCAGTAGCTCAATACTCTGCAACTTGTTTTGCCATGGGAAGGTATGGAAATGGCATCCCGTATCCAGTGAACTTAAGAGCAGTTGTTGGACTGAGTGGCTGGCTTCCTGGATCAATGTATGATTTCACTGACATTAAATCATGTGTATATATGTTGTTGGTCAATGTAGCCACACGCTAATGGTTGGAAACTTCTGTTTATGTAGGAGCTTAAGGAACAAAATTGAAGTGTCACATGAAGCTAGAAGGAGAGCTGCTTCATTACCTCTTTTGCTGGGCCATGGAATCAGTATGTATCCATACATCTTAGCATGTGCTTATGTGACAGTTTGCAGCATTGAATTTGGTTTTGAAAAACTGATTTTTAAGTGAAGTGAGTTATGTTTAAATATTGAACCATGTTTTGTGTATGGACTAAAAGCTTACCACTATCTTGTTTCATTGGACTAAAAGCTTGTATTGATAAATAGTTGCTGTGAATTTTTTTTCCTGATGCACGCAAAATTGTTTTGTAATCTATGCCAAGTAGAGCTTCTGCATGATTAACTATTCAAATGATGACCACTTTAACTATTCCAAATTCACCTTGTAGGTGATGATGTAGTCCTCTACAAATACGGAGAGAAATCAGCACAATCCTTAAGTTCAGCAGGGTTTCGATACATTACATTCAAATCCTATGATGGGTAAGACTTCTTTCTTGAGCAGAAATAACCCAATTTCGAATGAATCACACATCAATTAAAGTAATGATTAAACTTTTTGGGTGCAGGCTTGGTCATTATACTGTTCCAAGGGAGATGGATGAGGTCTCCAATTGGCTTAACTCAAGGCTGGGGCTTGGGGGATCCTCATGAATAACATAACATAACGAGTGGCTACATCACAAAATGGTTTTCCAGTATATATAATATGGTATTGGTATAGGAGGAATAGTCTTCTGCGTTCCTTTAGTTATGTTGCTGAGAAATAAAGACCTGAATGTGTTTACCAAGCAGTAATCTCCCTTCACATTATCACAGTACCTAGAGACAGGGTCAGTTGTACTGTTGGAAAGATTTTGTTTCAATTGTTGTAATATAGGGTACTTAGTAGTGTTATTTATCAATTTCAGAGTGTTTTTTTCTTCCTTTTGGTGGGGTTGGGTTAGTGTAAAATGCTTGCATGGACTGTTGGAGCTATAAAATCCTGTAAACTACTTAGTATATGAGTTTGTTTTCAAGTAACCAACATCTTCCATTGCACGTTGAGATCAATCCACAAGTCATGTATCAATAGGTGTTTGAGAATGGCGAAAGTTAATTCAGACACTTGATTTTTATTTTGTAACAGCCTCCAAATCCATACGCTATAAAACAGATTCAGTCCTGACTCTTATTTACTTCATATATCTTAAATTAAAGCAATGAAACCAAGAGGAAAAAGAAAAAGAAAATGGTTACAAACAACAATGTCGAAACTTCTTATTTGAATATAATCTAGAAAAAAAAAAGTTTAAAAAGTTCACATCAGTTGGCATGAAGATGTTGTAAACTACTACATCTCTTAAAACTTCACTACCTTAGGCGTGTGTTTACTTCTCGGAAGTAACATCTTTAAGCTTTTCCTTCAATTCACCAGTCTACAAGGAAATAAAATATTATTGAACAGTCTGTTACAAAAATAATACTAGCCACACGTAGAAAAAAGAAAGGCATTTAAACGGGAACAAACCTGGTGCATGTTGAGAATAATATCCGATCCACCAATAAACTCTCCCTTGATGAAAATTTGAGGAAACGTTGGCCAGTGACTGCATGGAAAGAACAAGAAGACGATGTAATACAAAATTTTTCCTTATTCATTAATTATTAAACTTTAAAAGGAAACTGGTTATTAAACTTGTAACCACCTTACATGTGGTGGTACCATGCTCAAGGACCAGTCAAATGTTAGCTCGTGTTTATCACACTAAATGGAAACCCAAAAATGAAATAAATCTACAAATACATTTCTACAATTACATCACACTAGATGCAGACATTTGATGGTCAGAGACTACAGGATTCAATGGAAGGAAACACAAATGACAACCGGTAAAACTCACAAGGTAACACTATTAAATTGCTCCAGATTCACAAAGAAAAGGAGACCAAATTTTGATTCTCAAACTCACCTTGATTTATTTCATTGGCAAGGAACTCATACATTAAATTTCATTGGCATTAAAGGGTGCGTTCTTATTTCATTCTACTTTAAACTTTTTATTTATCATAAACAGTAATTGTAAAACCCTTCAATTCACCTTCATATTCAGAAGGTTTTTTACTAGTTACAATGATACAATATTCTTTGGTTTCCTAAGGAATAATATCACCCTTTATATTAATGATCGAATGATCAAATATTAATGCTCAAAAATAGCACAATCTCTACTATATTACAAAAAATAAAGAGAGGACAAAGAAAGGAAACAAACAATAAATTTAGCCCAACAAGTAATGCAACAAAATTTGAGAATAGGTTAGGGAGAAAGAATCAATATAAAGAAAAGACTAGCATGAAAACCTTGGTTTACTGTTCCTTGCACATTTACATTCTTGAATTTACTTTCTGAATTCAGTTTTACAGATTTCTCATCATGTTAGCTTAGGTAGTTAAAAATTTGGTTACCACATAGATTAATCTCTGCACAGTTTTTTACATATGCACTGTTTCTTAGGTTTGATTCTTTGTTAGTAATACAATTCTAGAAGACTGATGTTGTTCCCAGTCATATATGCAATATGTTAGGAAGCAGAGAGTAATAATAGTCATATAAGATCAACAAGCATGAAGTTACCTAAAGGCTTTTACAGCATTTTTTAGCTCAACATCCTCCAAAATGTTTCTTGCGCTTATAGGAACATCTGCAGGAGCAAAATAATGATATTAGTAATTTACAGAACAGTTATCAAGTCATGTGAATTCACCTCGTAACAAACTACTTTTAAAACTTCACCGGGGAGAAAGAAAAGAACAAAAGTATCAGCAAGCAGAAAATATAGTATAAGCATATATATCATTTTAATTAAATTCCAGAGAAGCAGATATACAGATAGAGCCCAAATATGATCTTAAATTGCTTAATTCTTCCATTGCTTTTTTTTTTTTCTTTTTTCCTACAGTGTGTAAAAGAGTTTCCATCTGAATTATGGTATTGAATTCTAAATGATAGCATTAAACTAAATTAGAGAGTAAACTATGGAGCACAGGAATACAGCAACAGACTGGCCCCTGTAAAGTCATCTGCCATCTTGCTTTATTAGAAACGCAACGTCATCCAAGTTGAGAATAGACTTCGTTTATAGGTTGAATTTCTTGATGCTAAAGTCGCATAATTTTAAGGCTTTTCAAACATTAACATAGAAACTGTCCATCCACACCAAGAATCTCCCAAGAAAAACAAGCCCTTGTCTGTGCTGTATCACGCTCCTTTTTAATATATAACTTTTTGTATTTGTAGTGTCATATAATACAACTAATTAAACATTATAAAACTGGTTATCATACTGAAAAACACTATTTTTTAACATGGGGAAACAGAGTACTTCCTCCATAAAGAGACAACTACAGAGCATACAGCTGTTATAGTGCACAACATATAGTTTTAGTAGTACTTACCATAATGTTTCAAAACTCTAACAGCAAGTGAACTAAAACCGCACTGTGGCATATCAGGCACACCTTTCATGTAAAGCATAACAGGGTTATCCTTGACATCCTGCACATATTAATCGGTGACCAAAATTTCAAGCTACAGATCACTCAACATCGTTGGAAAAAAATTGGGAAAAAGATTGATTGATATATCCAGTACCTGCTCAATAACATTTGCCAAAGAAATGCCAGAATCCTCAAGCTTATTAGCTGGCTTGAAGTCATCATGCGTGTCAGAATCATTTGATACAGAAGTTGAGTATCTTGTGCAATAAAGCAACCCATTTAACTGTCACCACGTTAAAGGAGGCAAGTTACAGAAACAAAATTACAACATGGAGTTTGACAATTTCAATGACTAACCAACAACTGTTGGCACTGATTTTTATTTTTTTTTCATACATAATGCAATTTTATATATACAGCACCATCTCCAAAATTTTGGGCAACTCAAAAGCCGATAATGAAGCAGGCTTACATAATCATAAAGGCAACCTAAGCAAGATTATTAACCAGGTTAAATGGAGAAGGAAAAATGACCAAAATTGATTCAAAATAATAAATAAACAAATAAACAACCAAAGATCTAGAAAACAAGCGATGCCCATTACATAAGGCTGCGTAAAGAATGCAACTTTTCTATAATTCGCACAAAATAGATGCGAAAAATAGACTACGTAACGATTAATCGTGCATACGAGATAAGGGCTGAAGATCTTACGGGCCTGCCGAAAGAACGATTTGCGAGTCCCTTGAAGAACATGTTTGACAAGGATGTCGCCATTTGAATGAACCCACGAACAAAAACCTGAATGCTCCCGAACACTGCAATTGCCTTTTGAATGCCGTGTAGTTAAAAAATTTAAGAATTAAAAAATAAAAATAGAAAGTTATAAACTAGTGCTTTGAAAGGTCAAAAATGCCCCTGCATATATTACTTGTTCCAAAACCCAGAACCTAAAACCCTTTTTCTTTCTTCCTCGGGTATTCATTCCGCAGCCTCTTGCCTGAAAACGCCTTCTATCAGAAGTATTCTCCTTTGATCGATTTCCCCCTTACATATTTTCGTTCAGTTTGCTTAGGTTTTATGTTTCGTCCTTTCCTTCACTTTCTCTTTTGTAATTATTAATTTTCCGTCAAATTTTTCTGCCTCATTTTCGTGCTGTTCTCCTCAGAGTTAAACCCCGTTGATTACTAATATGTTGTGTGCAAACATAAGTTTTTTCCTTTTTTTTTTCAAAATGCTGCTTCAATATGTGGAACTTGTAAAGTTCTGTGATTTATTGGATTAGCTTCACCACTTTGCTCTGGTGTTGGAATTTCGGTTATTTGTGTTTGTTATGCGACGATTGAGCGGCCCAGTTAGTCTAATGATTTTCTATGACTGCAAAGTTGTTATCTTTATGTAGTGCTGACTGGCTTTATGATATAGGTGCTGTTGCTCATTCACTGTTTACGTGCCTCTACATAGTTGTCTCCTTGTAAGAAGCTCAGTGAAATGGGGAAGGGAGAAGCAAAGAAACATGTTCTCACTGCTTTCACTCCTAAGGGGGACTATGCTGCTATTTTGTCTGCCAAAGGGACGGCCAAAGTAAATTCATCTTTTCCCCCCTCTTTAAATATGATATTTGTTAGTAATTTTGCTAAACTATTCCCAGATAAATTTCTAAGGTTCCCTCTTGGGCACTAACTGTGGATGGTTTTGAATTGCAATTTGTGTTACCATATCAGATTGCCTTTACTTCGAATTTATGATCCTTATATTATTATTATTAACTTACTCTGGAAGTATATTTCCTATGAGTGTTTCCTTTTGCATTTGCTAAAATTGTTTTTTCTAAATGGTCCCGATGGTATCTGTGGATGACATTTTCGATTTTTGGTGTGGTAGAATGGTGTTAAATTGTCAACTTGCACTGGATGTTTTGTTTGTAACAGAAAACCATGCTATAATTTTCAGATTTGGAACACAAGCACTGGACATTTGTTAGCAGAGTGGAAGCCATCAGATGGAGATAATGATCTTCGTTATTCTTGTATTGCATCAAGTTACATAGGAAAAAAGGTAGTATGAGCTTTTGGAAAAGTCTTTTAATCACTAGTGCTTTTTTCACTAGAATCATACATTTTACCCTGATGTGGATTGCGCTATTTTGTAATAGTTTAGAAAAGAACAGGGAACCTTCTTATTAGCCCTTGGCACAATCGATGGAAGAGTTCTTGCTGTTGATGTTTCCACTGGTGAGAGAAAGTTGATTACCAGCTATCCCGGGTATTACTGTCATTTCATTTTTCTTTTTGCCATGTTAATTATAAATTTTCCTCTCTTTTTTTCTTTCCTGTCCCCTTATGAAAATTAATTTACAAAGAATAGGGACCAAATCTTAAATGTTTGGTCCCTGTATACGAGACTTGGACTCACATATCATTGGTTTATTTATTGTTTAGTCATTCTGCTTTATGTTGATGAATGTTGGGATTTAAAGAAAAGAAAGGAGTAGAAGCATAAATGAATATGTTCCCATGTGGAGAAATATCGATATGACCACCTAGTTATAGTAGTTTGGACATGTGCAAAGGACATTGGAAGCACTAGATCACATGGTTTTGCACCATTTGTAAAAGGGTTGAGAGACCAAAGATGACATTTAAGGAAATTATTATGATGGATAATACCTTTGAGAATTTGGCTTTATACCGAGTCTCATGAAGCAGCGTAACACCATCTAGTGGGATAAAGCTAATGTTTTTGTTGTTCATTCGCTTAAGTATAAATAAATATTTGTGTTTTTTTATGTTGGTCTATGGTGTATAGGAATCTACATTTAATATACAGATTATGTACTTCTTTCTCAAATTGAAAACTGTATAATGCCTTGACATTATCCTGTCATGTGAACATCCATATATTATTTTTATGCTTTCAAGTGAGACTAAGATGGTAGTTTATATTAATCTGTTGTAATAATTGTTCTCATCATCGTACAGGGAGATCTGTGGACTTTCATTTGCAAATAAAGGTCGTGTTCTTCGCATTGTTGGACGAAATGGGATGGCATATGAGGTTAATTCAGAAACAGGACAGCTTTTAAAGGAATTTAAAGTCTCAAAAAAGTCTATCACTTCTCTGGCTTTCTCACATGGTGAGTTCTTTTATTCCATTGGGAGCTTGGTCCATTATAATCATTATTCTTCTTGCATGACATTTGACACTTGTAATTTTACTTATTTTCCAGATGAAAAATATTTAGCTATTGTGAGCTCTAAAATACGGGTTATAAGCTGGGAAATTGGGAAAGAGGTTCTGAAGTTCCCCAATGATTTGGTAATCTTCATTACTTATTCTGGATATGAATATTTGTTTTTACAAGTACAAGCATCCTCATGCTTTACTTTTATTCTTCAACAGGAAAATGTACAGCACATTTCTATATCCAATGATGCCAAAAATTTAGTTGCATCAGATTTTGAGGGTAAACATCTTCATGTTTGGAAATGTGATTTAAGTTCAGGAAATGTAAGTAGAGGTCCTACACTTCCCATAAGGCATCCTCCGGTAGCTTTGGACTGCCGTTGTGGTTACAATAAAGAAGAAGTTACCGTTCTTTTGGCAGTTAGTGGTAGAGGTTCTGCTTATATTTGGAATTTGAATGCTTTCTCCGAAGATCAGATACAACCAACTAAACTAACCACAAAGACCAAAATAGTTGAAACAGACAAGGAAAATGGGGGAAGTTCAAAGAAAAGGCAAACCTCAATTATTGCATCCAGATTACAACCTATAGAGGAAGACAAACAAGTTAAAGCTCTTGTGACTTATTGCTCTGTAGATCATCCTCAGTTTAGTGTCGTAAATATTAACAATTCAGGGGAGACTATAGTATTAAATGTAGAAGATGAGACTGATTCTGTTCATCAGCATGATAGTCCTTCCAGCAAAGGTATGATAAACCCATTATGTTTTTAATTTTTCTTACACTGTCCTTGTTGCTTCATTTTCTTTAAATTCTAGGTGATTCTAATTCTGTGTTGCTAGAATTACTAAATCTTAAATACCAACTTTGTCTGTGCCTATATGTTCTTCTAACTTTTGAAACTCCTATATATGTTGCCCTAACTTGGAACTGGAAGCAGCAATACCAACGGAAAGCAAGAAAACTAAAAAAAGGCAAGCACCATCTGATCCTGATGTTACGACTGACGTGGTGGATTTAGGTAAGAACCGTAATATTTCAAGTTGTTACTCAGCATGAGTAACATGTTATTGGATCTTATTTTCTAGGCCGTGCACCCTTTGAAATTGAGAGCTTATTTTTATACACGGTTTTTTTTTTTCCTGAATTTTGTGAAGTACCTTTCTTTTGTTGTACTTATGATTTGCATGACATGATTCTGAACTAAAAAGGGTATCTTTTTATAACAAATTTCCCGCTGACATGTAAGATGTTTGAATTTCCTTAAATTCGTGTTCAGGTCTAATAGTCTTACTAAAACCATTCACTGATGGATTTATGTAAATTTACTCTTTGGCATGATGAACCATAGAACCACCAATTCTTAGAAGTGTGTATTCTGTATTTAAGAATTGATTGGTATTTCTTGTACCACGTTTAATGTAGATCAACATGAGGCTGCAAAAGGAGTTCTCCTTGATAATGATTTGGATGAGCCAACAATGGGAGAGAAACTTGCTAGTCTAAGTTTACTGGAAGAGAACAAATTCAAGAGTGACAAAGAACAAGAAGATTCTGTCTCAGTAAAGCCTCCAAGTGCAGACTCTGTACATGTTTTGATTAAGCAAGCATTAAATGCTGATGATCGCACCCTTTTGCTAGATTGCTTGTATACGCAAGATGAGAAGGTTGTCTTTCTCTTCTATTTCTATTGGAGTTTATGTATACTTGAATGGATGTTCTTCACTTGCTCAGTTTATTAAGAGCTATGCTTGATGCAACAACTCCTTTTGCAGGTTATTAGAAAGTCAATTGCTCAGTTGAACCCATCCAACGTCCTCAAACTTCTATACTCCCTCATATCCATTATTGAATCTAGGTAATGTACATTTTAGCTATGAGCTTTTGTACTGACTCCTGATTAATTCTAAATAAATGTTACTTTTCTTTTGCTTTAGAGGTGCAATCTTGGCTTGTGCGCTTCCGTGGTTGAAGTATCTACTTCTACAGCATGCTAGCGGAATATTGTCCCAGGAATCTTCATTGAAAGCTTTGAACTCTTTGTATCAAGTGAGTTCAGTGTGGTGAATCCACTCAATAAGCACTTAATATGTCACTTAATAAGCACTTAATAGGACATGCTTGTAGGAGAACATTTAAATGTTGATAATGTTTGCACCAATGGCTCTTTCCTTATTTGATTCTTTTTGTGTGTGCAGCTGATTGAGTCTAGAGTCTCCACTTTTAAATCTGCCATCCAACTCTCAAGTTGCTTAGACATTCTTTACTCAGGGGTAAGCCTCTTTCATCTGTTTGCAAGTACTTAGCAAAATTTGGGATCAACCTGTGTTTATTATTAGTGTCTTCTTTGGAACAGGTTATTGATGAGGAGGACGATGAAGATGAAATAGTTCCAGTTATCTTTGAGGACAAGGATAGCAGTGAAGAAGAATCTGATGAAGAGGCCATGGAAACTGGCCAAGATATCACCGATGAAGAAGAATCAGAACAAGAACTTGATGGTGCAAGTGAAATGATGGAAGAAGATTGATAGTGTCTTTTTGTTCTTCTCAAAACTTGTCTAAGGCACAAGTGTTGTATGCATTTGCTTAGGCACATACTAATACTCACAATTTTGAAATGTTCTACACAATGTCACAGACTTCCATTTTTGAAGTGAAAAGATGTTCTATTGGTTTATTTTGAGATAATTTTTTGGGTCCCTCAAATCCATTCTTTCTACATTTTTTTCCTAGATGATTTGTTAATGATATGATTTTATCATTGATCAAGGTCATGAAACTCAGTAATTTATGAAGGCTTCATAAAAATGAATTCATATAAAAACACCCAATAAAATAGCAATAGCTGAAGAAAACTCAAGCCATAAGAAACATTTTAATCACATGTTCAAAACAAAAGAATCTATGTTCATACGATGAAAGATTCTCAGTGTCATAAACTATATTCAAGAAAGTTTATTCTCTGCGATGCTGGGTTGGGTAGTAATAGTACTCTTCATCTTCATCATCGTTCTGTGGGGCCATACCAAAGCTGTTCTTCACACTCTCAGAAACACCATGCGCCATTTCTTTGACCTTTTTCCCAGTTTGCTGCAAGAACCCACCGGTACCAGTGTTCTCCTTTCCATACTGGGCCCATTCCTTCATACACCGGCCCATCTCAGAGGCCCGTTCTTTACTTTCATCATTCTCCTCTTGGGCCTTTTCCTTTGCAGCTTGGTTCTTCTTCTCCTGATCCATGATAGTTAAATCACTCTTTATACGTATAAATAAGAACAAGACATTGTTAAGAAGAATGAAAAGGTTTAAGGTTGCATGAAATACCATATAATACATAGTTGTTTACCTGAGTTTGAGCACTGGTCTCATCATGAGATGCCATTTTTACTCTTCAAAATTACTCATCACTCTTTGCATCTAACCATATGCTATATATATATATATATATATATAAATATATAATACAAAGGTCTGAATTGCGTTCGATGCTGAATTTATTTATACTATTTCATGGATATTTTTGTCACCACCACGTGTCTAATTTAGCAACACGTGTCCAACACGTGTCAAATGTTAATCAACTATTTGCTTTTCAAATTTAAATGGTAAAAACTACATAATATGTTGTTGCTACTATAATTTTCAATTTCAATGGAGTTCAGTTCAACTTAATTTTTTAATTGAAATTCAAATCCACATTAACTAAAATTTGAAGAAGTACTAGAATGTTGTTAACTGTGAATAAATTATTACAAATTCATTGGAAATGACCTCTGTTCGTAACTGAATACTGGTCATGTTGTACTAAAAGTTTTCTCACTAATAAAAACTCCTAGGATTTTGAAATTGCATATAATTGAACCATTTTTTTTTTTTGTATAATTTTTTTAAAGCACTCAAAATTTAGCAATCACATAATTAGATAATTAAGTTAGTCATCAAGTAGAAAGAATTTGTTTAGTTACACAAAATTCCAATTTTTAATTTTATTTTCGTGATTATACATAAGAAAATATTATTAGATGATTAAGTAAATCTACTAGTAGAAAGAGTTTGAATAGTTATGTAAAAGTGAAGATAGTAACATAGAAACTTCATACAACAATAGTTTTGTAGTGAGTATAATTTACTGTGTGTTCAACAGGGACCACTAGGATTCTTTGATGCACACTATTTTTTGTCTATTGAGAAATTTGGCTATGCATGGATGAATGTTGATATTCGAAACTCTGCCTTAGGACCTTCGACTCCACCTTTTCCAACTCTTTTGTTCAGAATAGTACCTTAAACCAGAAGTGTGTATCAGAGAATAATTTGCAATTGTTGAGGTGAAGTTGCTATGTTGCTTGCATAAGTAACATTTCTCACTCTTTCATCTCTCAGTTAACTCAATTGTCAGCTATGAAGTCGGGAATAGACGTGTCCCGTGTCAGACACGTATCAGATATGGACACTCGTATGACACTCGTACAACACGTATGAGTAAAGTGTCCAATTTGAAAAAAAAAAAATTGTCTTTAACATGATTTTGACATGACTCCAACACAATATTAATAATTATAAATTCAATAATTTTCTAAAAAATCCATAAATTTGTAAATTTATTACATAAATTTCTATTACGATTATAAAATTAAGGAAAAAGTATTATATGATCACTACTTTTCACTTTTTTTATATTAGATAAATAAATTAGATTCATTTCTATGTTAATTGACAATGTGTTAGTTGAAAGTATAAAAATAATATGTATATACATGTCATGTCATGTGTCCTATGTTTTTTAATTTGACCCGTATCTCCATGTCTGTGTCCGTGTCGTATCTGTGTCCGTGTCCGTATCCAGACTTCATAGATTATCAGACTACTAGGTGACATTAACCTTGTGAAATCTGAGTGCCTTATAACAAATCTTTATACGAGAGTGTTACAAATCTTACATCGACTAGAAATAAAATAGATTCACAGTCTATAAGTAGATACAAATATAATTTTACAAACTGATCTTGAGTAAAATTTAAAATTTTGAAAATAAATTTTTTTTACGCCAGTTCTCGTAACCTGTATTTGGATAGCAAACAATAGAGTTCAAGAAGCTATTTTTGATTGGTGTACGAGTGTCTTAACGTGTATGTATGCAACAGAACTAATGCTAAGAGAAGGATTTAACATTACAGGACAAGAAATAAATTTATCAGTGTGATTTGTTCAGAAGGAACATGCAGTTTAACCAAATCATCGTTTTATGTTTTTAATAAATTTCAAACCATAATATGCTAGAGTACACACACTACTAGCATACCTCAACTAAAGAACAGGGTGGATAAAACTTTCAATAATTTCATGAACAATAATACGATGTACTTGCATTTCATATCAGTGTATATCTTTTAAAGGGCACACTTTTAGAATAGGGAAGTACAAAGGGTTACTTGATATCGATAAAAAACAGATTTTTTTAATGAAATATTCCTTCCATTCCTCTGCATAGAAGTCATATACAATTAATTAATTAATTAATTATCAATAGATTTAGTGTGCTTAGCTGTTACGTTACCTATAACACAAAACCATGTGATATATAGGCCTTTTGCTAGAGTCTGTCTTTGATTTTTTTAAGAAGAGAAAAAACTAAACTTAATTTCTGTATAAGTTAAAAAAAAATTGAAAAAGCTGGTGGAAACTTCATCATAAGTAATGTTCAATGAACAGAAGAACACTTTAACAAAACAGGAAAGAAAGTGATAGAGGCAAAAACAAAGTGAGAGAGAAAAAAAAAAGCAGACATCATGCCATAACATATTATATTATAGGAATACAGAAAACTAAGGATAAATAGATATTCTTAGTACTCAGCTCTCAGCACTCAGTAGTAGGAGTATGTCTTGTAGGTGTCATTAATTGTAGGTCAAGTGGATCGAGTCATAATGAAATTGTGGTGCTTGGAATGTTACGGTGTTAAATAAGAAAAGTTATGTCTTAACTAATAACTATAACTTTTGATCTAGTGGTAAGCACCGGATAAATCGTATCTGTAGTAATAATAATGAGTAGTAAACATGGAAGTATTTACATCTTTGCTTGGGAAAAGTACGCACACAATCACAATCACAGATAGCAGAATACAAATGATGTGGTCGTGGTCTTGCATGGAAACGATTCCCAAGGAGAATCGAATCAGCCCACTTCCCTTCCTCTTTATTCTTCTTTACAGTTTGCCTCTACTTCCCTTTACCCTTCCCCAAGAGAATGGAGGCCAGATCTTGGCTCATTCATTCTCACCATTCAAGAGAGAGAGAGAGAGAGATTATAGGCACATACATATACATTGAGATAAAGCTGAGGTTTGTGTGAGAGAGAGAAAACTAAAAAAGAAACAAACAAAGAAAGAATAAAATAGTTCAGCAGCAGCCGCAGCAGTGCTTCAACCAAAGAATAGAAAAAGAATGCAAAAGATGGTCAAAATGAAACCTCGAAGACTTGTTATTCCATCATAAGCATTCACCTATCTTTATTGAAACTCTCCATTTCCCTTTTCTTTTCTCTTTTCCCATTTGTTTAATCTCCTTGTCTCTTTCCCTACCTTTCAAACTTATACTCACTAACCACCTTCTTCACTTCCACTAATATCTTCTAATATCTTGTAATATGTATAAATGATTATCCTTTTGTGTACATTTTAGACATGGCCTTATAACAGTACCAGAATGTTGTTTCAGTTTTCTTCTTGTTTTTCAAAATCTTGAGATACATTACATACTAATACTAATGATAATTGAATTGTATTGTATTGTATTATATTATATTGTATTGTATCACTAACCTTTTTTGTAACTTCTCATGGCCCTTTTAAGAGAGAATAAAAGAATATTCAAATGAATTGTAAAGCAGAAACTATTTTAGAAACATAAACATATTGACTGTCAAAAATTGTGTTGATTCCCAGAGAGTAATGGACATGAAAGAGACTTGGATCCCCTCGTGGATGTTATTGGGATAATTAGTGGGCCGGTTCATATGATTTAATGTACGAATATTCATTACATGGTGGCAAATGCTGACTTGGATTCCACATTGTCCAATCAGAGCCTGCCAACTTTCTTTTCTTTCTTTCTTTTTTTTGGCTCCTCCAAACTACTGTTTATTGTGTGCTTGGATTCTGTTTGTGGGGCTGTACAATTCTAATTTGATTCATGTAACCAAATACTGTGGTCAAAGGGACTTTCTAGGGTTCATGGTTTATTTGATTGATGAGATCTTTTGGACACTGTCTGTTGTGCTATTAGGTTACATCCTCTTTCTGTGGGTCTTCAGTTTGTTTGACTTAGCTATCTTGCTAGTAGCTGCTATAGTATACAACATGAGAAAGTGTTTGCTAATTTTGTGTTATGCTATCCTAATACATCAAATACCATATTCTAGTACCAAACTTCATAAATAGTACTACCAAATAGCCTTTTGTATTTCATGTTTTTTTCAGAATTTCTAAGTTTAGCTACACTAGCTCAAAGCAATTAGGATCCATGTTCATGAAACAGAAACCAACTAGTTCTGATGTACATGTTTTCATTATTACAACCAATGTAAAAAATGAGAGAATAAAAGCAGCTAGTTGAGTTCAAACTAGCACTGTCAAGTATGAACCCTCTATTCTGATTTTGGAGTTGAAGGAGAAATGATTATCCTACATGCACTTTGCATCCATTACCGTACTCATTAAAAACTAAACCAAAATGAAATTGTAGCCCACTTCCAAAGTAAATGTTCAAAATTCAAAGTGTGCTCTCTTTGGAATTGTAGCACGAATTTCCTTTATCTCTTTTCCCTCCTTTAGAATTCATTGATTCCATTTATCTAGGTTGTCACTCAAACAACACTAAAAAGTACTACAACACGGCACTCCATTTATTCTCTTTTTTCTGTGGTCTCTGCCAGTATATAAACCATCCCCCATATCACATTTTCTCATCAGCAAATCCTCTACAGCTTCTTCTTCTTCTTCTGCTTCTCTAACACTCCAACTCACTACATTATCTTCAGGTTGGTCTTTGTATTTTCCCTTCCACCACCCCCCTCATATTTTTCTCAATCTCACCTATTCTTCAAAACTCTCTATGTAGTTCTTCAGTTATTAAACTCTTAAACTCTCCAGAAGCTCACATTTATAGTAATGAGAGTGCTATTTTATGTCAGCCTCGTAACTTGTTTTCATATGTTTCAGAGAAGCTAATCCAAGACTGAGTTATTTTATTTTAGATTTGTCCCAATATTATAATAAGCATGATGCTAGGAAGCTAGCTAGTGCCTAGTACGATGCATAAACACATTACACATGTAATGTGGCAATAAATATGCTACCAGAAAAATGTATTCAACATTTCAGACTTGGTTCTTGGTGTAATAACTATGATTGTTTTTGGTGAATGCAACAGTGTTTTGCAGGGAAGTAAATATGAGCAGACCGGGAGACTGGAACTGCAGGTCATGCCAGCACCTGAACTTTCAGAGGAGAGATTCATGCCAGCGATGTGGGGACTCAAAATATGGAGATAGAATTGATTTTGGTGCGTTTGGAGGAAGAGGAGGGTCTTCATTTGGGTTAACTGGGTCAGATGTTCGCCCTGGTGACTGGTACTGTGCTGCTGCTAACTGTGGGGCTCACAACTTTGCTAGCCGCTCAAGCTGCTTCAAGTGTGGTGCTTTCAAGGATGACTTGGCTGGAGGCTACAACAGTGACATCTTGCGCTCAAGAGCTTTTGGTGGCAGTGGAAGACCTGGTTGGAAATCTGGTGATTGGATATGCAGCAGGTCACCATCTTTTTGATTTTGAATCCAGTTATCTGCTGAGTTTTTTTTTGTGTTACCCTCTGCTGAGTCTTAAAAACACACTATTACGATGTTTTAAAGATATTTTTAATATGTTTTGAAACTTCAAAATCAATAGTCATTAGTGTATTTTGAAAGTACAGTAGAGAAACAACACAACAAAACCAGGAGAGAATCCAAATTCTTTGATTTTTGGTTCTTGCCAGAGGGAACATCTTGTGCTTTTTCTTTGGCTGCTGTCTTTAAAGTGTGAAGAATATGACAAACACCACAAAAACAAAAGGCACTGTTGGTGTTCTAGGCATGCAATGCAACTCATATCTTTATTGGTTTCCCCTTTCTTTGACTGCTTTTACAAGTTGCATACTTTGAAAACTGGTTTCCCAAGTAGTCTTTCCAATGACTTGTGTTTGTTTGTTGTTATGGAAAATGGATTATTTATTAATTGCTTCTTCATTTTGATCTTTGTGTGACTGAGCAGATCAGGATGCAATGAGCACAACTTCGCCAGCAGAATGGAATGCTTTAAATGCAGTGCTCCAAGGGACACGTACTAGTAGTAGAAAAAATGAGTTTATCCAAGCAAGAATTACTGGAGATGATGCTGCAAGATTTCTTTATTAATTTCTTTGGGATGTTAAAGACAGTGTGAATTCTGAAAAAAGGTGGTTTAAAAATGCCATGTTACAGAGAAGCTAGCTAGCTGCTACATCCCTTAGGATCTTTCTCAGATTTACCTCAAGAACTACAGCAATGTTGTTTTGGTGCTTTAAACTATTTTCTTTTAGTTTTGGCGTTAGAGAGTTCCATTTATTGTATGGTGCGTGGTTTTCTTAAATGAATATGAATCTCTTTTCTTTTCCCGTAGTTGTACTTCCTCAAGTGCTGCTGATGCAACAACGATCCATCACATTCATTTCATTAACTTTCACCAAGTGGACCATCTTATTCTCAATAATCAGACACACCAATCAAAACTAAGTATGCATGTGGGGTCACATGAGCAAACTGAAACCAAAACAACTTTAAACCTTTGAGTTGACAAAAAGAATATTTGATTTGAAATAACTTTGAATCAGAATTTCAAACAGTTATGTTCAACTATGGAGTAAAAAAAGGAAGACTAAGATATCTTCTTTAGTTTATGTGATGGATATTCCTTTATTTGATTCACAAATTCAGGTCCATGCTGTTTCTTTTTCTTGAAGGGTATGTAATGCAATTAACAGAAATCACATTGGATTCCTTTCTCTGAATGTAAAGTATAGCTTTAAAAAGGATTAAAAAGATGAGCCAAAGAGTCCATAACTACGTTTGCTTTTATGTAGGACTCTTGTCTTCCTTTCAGGCAAGCTTTATGTTAGTGAAGTGTCTCTCATTCTTTTCAGGAAAGCTTTATGTTGAACAAATGTCTCTCGTTCTATTATTCTTCTTATATTACTGTTAATTCATTATTCTCAGTGTTACTGTTATGGTCATTTAAAAAAAAAAAAGCTGCATGGCTTAATGCTTATCAGTTGGAGGTCCCAATATGTCCTCCTAGTTGGGTGCAGTTCGGTAATGATGCTGACATTGAAAACATTATCCCCTTGAAAATCTCATCTCAATTCTCTTCTTTCCAATGAGGAACATTTCATTGACTGTAGAGAACCAGAATCCTTTCATTATTATCTATACAGTCATTTTATTTGTCTTGTTCCATGAGAAAAGAGTGACATTCTGAATGATAAATGAGGCAAATAGATCCAATTGGTGAATGCAGAAGTTTGCACTAATGAGACTTCAGAAGAAGCTATTGGTGAATGCAGACATCTCTGTATGATATATATTTGCTTTATTGTGTGGCGCAACGTCAAACCCCTGCATGTAAGTACAGATGATAGAAAATAAGAAAATTATACTATAACAACTAAATTTTGACAACTTTTGTTTACGACCTAAGTTTTTACAACCTAAATTGATATATTTTGAGTGATTTTTCATTTGTCAACCTCAGAAAAATAAGTCCATGTGAATGTTAGAAGAGTTAAGAAACAAACCCAAGTGAGGAATGAGTACAATAATAAATAGAAGAAAAATTGTCAAGAAATTGATATGAACCATTTTGTTGGCACTTATTAAATGAAGTTTGGAATAAATTGATAGAATAAGCACAGCTTTAGCGAGGAAATAAATTTCAGAAATTGAAAGGTCAAGATTTGTTCAATCGTAGTTCCCTTACTTTTCTCTGCTTTATTTTTCTATTCTTGGGTAAAATAAAATATTATCTGTCATGACATTTCAATTTTATACATAGAAGTATGTTGATAGTCCCTAGCAAAATTGTTGCAGTCCATAATTTTTCCCGACTAAACCAACCAAGAAAAATCTACAAACGTTGAAGGGAAGTTTTAAAAAATCAAGATTTAATTGCATTTTTTTTTTCCTTAATGTAGTGTGAACAATATTGATTCACATAATTTTAATTGTTCATTTTAATAACACATTAAAAATCAACAATTTTAATCTTACAGTTAGTCACAGTCCAACTTTTAATGGAAAAACATTAAGATGGGCTTTTAATGGTTCAGCCTCCATCTGAACTGAGCCCAATAAGATGGGCTTTCCTGTAAATGATCTATTTCATCAGAGACCCATGACCTTCCAAGCATGAAATCTCACTTCTTTTTTTCATTCCTCCATTCCATTTCCCCCTACCAAGTAAATCGTATGTGAAACAAACAAATGACAGCAAAGAAATATGAGAAACTTAGTCATTTATTCTACTCTTCCTCTTAGTAAACAGTTCTCTGGATTTCAATGCTTTATTTTTGTAAACAAGTTCTTAAAACGCTCTAACTTAACCTCCAAAAATGAGCATTGGCAACAGAAGATAATCTTGTTCAATGCTGATAACAAACCAAACCACAAATTCTAAAGATTGATCACAACAGCATATGCTCCAACGTATTGTTTTCACTTTTACAATATCAACCATAGTCAAATGAATTTGAAAATAGTTTTGTCAAGACAGTTAAGAGAACTATACCACCAAAGCTAGTCACTGTAGTTGAAGATTTCATTCCAATACCTCAAATGCAGAACTCAACTCCCACCTAACAATTAAATCCTAACATCCCCGCATTCCCACCATTGATCATGCTAGTCTGACAATGGCATTGAAGGAATTGGTAAGGGTGATTAGCATTAACGAAAAAGGAGGAATAAGGAAAAAGCGTTAAGGGAACTAGAAAAAATGATGATAAAGAAATAAATTGAAAAAGCAATGGAGCAAAAGAGGGTGGCGCATTTCCTAGAAGAAGACATAGCTCAAAATCTATGAAAGGATCCTGGATTCTGAAAGGTCCAAAAGAAGCACTTTCACGAGATCAATTTTACCCTAAAATCCCCTTTAATCTTCATAGAAGAATTAACCACCACAGCAATTCGAGCATAAACTACTTCAACGGGATTAACAAAATATGGATGCGAATAACAGATAATCGAAATCCATAAAGTATTGATAAAAGTTTAATTAAACCGAAACAGTCGCAACACTAAAAGAACAAAACATTAAACAAAACTTTAAGAACTAAAAATAACAGTAAGAAAAGCAAATGCATTACAACTTAGGCACCGGCCTTCTGGTAGACATAAGTGAGGCCGCACTTGCCGCAGTAGTGACGATCGAAATGGTTAGCCATGAAGGTTCCGGCGCCGCACTCAGCGTTAGGGCACTCCTTGCGGAGCCTCTGCACCTTGCCGGAGTCGTCAACCTTATAGAACTGCAAGACGGCGAGCTTCACCTTCTTGTGCTTGTGCTTGATCTTCTTAGGCTTGGTATAGGTCTTCTTCTTGCGCTTTTTGGCGCCGCCACGTAGACGGAGGACGAGGTGGAGAGTGGACTCCTTCTGGATGTTGTAGTCGGCGAGGGTGCGGCCGTCCTCGAGCTGCTTTCCGGCGAAGATGAGACGCTGCTGATCCGGCGGGATACCCTCCTTGTCCTGGATCTTGGCCTTCACATTATCGATTGTGTCCGAAGACTCAACCTCAAGGGTGATGGTTTTCCCCGTGAGGGTTTTCACGAATATCTGCATCGCGACGGCTAGGGTTTACTTGCAGGGTTTGTGCTTAGGAAAGGGAAAAGAAACTCATGGAGGATTTGTATGGTATTATGAGATTGGGCTTTTTTCTAACCTATTCTTCGGTCCAAACATGCTGAACCCACAGTAGGCATATGGGTAATTAATTCCCTCTGCATCCTTTTGTTTTTCTTCCTGTACCCCCATATAATCTGAAGTTATTCCTCACTAAAAATATATTTTCCAAATTCGGAAATATTATGTAAATTTTCAATCCAGAACATATTTAAAAAGATATATTATATTTAAATTATTCTTAATAATATTAAAATGTTATCTTTACTAATAAATATAATATAATAAATTTAGATAATAAATAAAAAGTATTATACAAATAATTTTTAAATATTTTATGAAATTATTCTGTTTATCATATGAAAAAAAAATTATATATCATTTATTGAGAATAATATTTTACATAATACATTATGGATATGGATCATACAATATAAAGTGTCTTTTTACCAAAGTTTAAACCTAATTTTAATGAAGTATATTTTAGAGATTAAAGATTTTATGGAGGTGCAGGAAGAAAAAAGGTGAGCGGCGATGTTAAGTTTTACATCTGCTTTTATTTACATTTCCACTCCCTTTTTGTAATTTTACTAATAAAGGCTTACATTTTAGAAAAATCACAACTTATTACATTAGGATATTCAGAACTTGTTATGTGTAGATTACAGGTGACATAATCCCACTTACTAATACGATAGAAAAAATTAACGGTGATTTAAGTAATTAAGTACATATATGTTTTGAAAAAATTCATTGTCTCTTCTGTTATATAAATATTAAACAATTCTCTGCATTTCAATGCTTTATTTTTGTTAAACAAGTTCAAAAAATACCAAGAGTATATATTGCTAAGAATTCGAGAAAGAAAAAACGGATTTAGAGAACAGGCACTAGGAGATCAGTTTCAGTACATGTTCCTAAAGTAAAAATTCAAGAAAAAAGAAATTATGCCCAAACATTTTTCTAGTTTTCTTTTTCGCTGTTATTTAGAAGCTAATGTAACAAGATTATTGTATTCTACTGTTTCGATATGGTATTTGAAACCCTAAACCCTAGATCTATAATACCAATCCACCCGTTTTATATTATTTAAAAACAAACTTCTCAAATCAACATGCGCAAAGCAAGGATTAAAAACTATAATATAATAAAGTTCCTGCTGATGCAACATTCATCCAATCTTTGACATCGAGGAAAACTTCATATTTCCCAAGTACAAAATAATTCTAAAGCCAAACTACAGTACTAATCTTCCTTCATCCAAATTAATTTCACCTTAGAAAGACAAAGCAGTAGTAGCCTATCTGAAGAACTGTCAAATGTCTAAACTGCATACTACGAGAAAAAATATGCATAGAGAAGGCAATAAGTTGCAAATACTCAAATAATCGGGTAGTTGCTGCTGCCAAAGGTGACACGGTTCCAACAAATCCATGAACGCTTCCAGCTTCCCCTAAAAGAAAACATAGAACTACTTCCAAAAATAAGAGCCAAGCTTAATAGAAACACAGAAAGAAACGTATGCATCAAGACGCTCTAACTTAACTTCCAAAAATGAGCATTGGCAACAGAAGATAATCTTGTTCAATGCTGATAACAAACTAAACCACAAGAACTAAAGATTGACGACAATAGCATATGCTCCGACGTATTGTTTTCATTTTTAGAATACAATGAAAACATAAACCATGGTCAAATGAATTTGAAAATGGTTTTGTTAAGACAGTTAAGAGAACTATACCACAAAAGCTAAGTAGTTGAATAGTCCAATGGCTTATAAACCGCAGACAATATATGCATACCTCAAATGTAGGACTCAACTCACACCTAACAATTGGATCCTAACATCCCCATTCCCACAATGATCCACACGGTCTCGATACTGACGTGGATTGGCTGTGCACCACCCTTTTGATTAGTTCCTAGAGAACACTGTGCCACTGATTTGAAGCTCAGAGGCATGAAGAAAGACTATAATACCAACTGAAAGAAGGTTGGGACCATCGTTGTCAAATTCGTGAGTTAACTCATACATTCTTACACTCTTAGTTTAAAAATAGGTGGAGAAAACAAATTAACTCGTAATCAAACTTCTATTCTGGATTTTACCTATAAAACGTGCATAATATCTTGAGTCAAAAAGTGTGTGTACTCCTGAATCATTTTTAAGAATGCGTATGAATGTGGCCATTTATAAAATTTGATCTTATGTAGTACTTTTGTACTATTAACCTAGACAAACCTTAATCCAAGTTAACCATTAACATTTTCCTTAACCTGACTCTCATCAAGAAAGCTCAATTCAACAGACCAGTCAATCAGACAAAAGAGCCACAAGGCTTGAGACTTCAAATAGTTCATTCTCCTTAATGGAGGATTCAGAACACTTGCACTTCAAGAAGTTCAAATGGACCCTTTTCTATCTATGAATCAGGTAATTTTCGTTCATCCGATCTTAGTTTAGGTAATTAATCTACACAATGCAACTCTGTCATAAATGTATGGTACCAAAGGAGAAGGTAAGAACGCAATACCTCAACGAGAGGGAATCATGCCGGACTTCCTCGCATAGGCAAAGATGCCACCAGCCTCAATAACCGGACCAGCGTCACCGATCGGCTTCAACCGATATTCCTTCCCGGTGGTGTGATTAATCAAGCGGCTCTCTCCGAGCTCGATCGTGACAACATCACCGGTGCGGCACTCCTCGCAGAGGCGGGTCTCCGACTCCAGCGGGTACACCTCGCCGGTGGCCACCGAATTCCGGAAAAAGATCCGCGCGTACGACTCCGCGACCACGGCGGCAGCGCCGGAGGCGCCCAACGCTACGGGCGCGTGCTCGCGGGAGGAGCCGCAGCCGAAGTTGGCGCCGCCGATGACAATGGCGTACTTGGTCTTGGTCTCGCCGGGTTCAATGAAACGCGTGGCGTAGGAGGCGGGGAGGCCGACCAGGGCGTAGGAGCCGAGCTTCTCGTACTCGTCGGGCTTGGAAGGAACGAGGGTGAGGTATTCCGCGGGGATGATCTGGTCCGTGTCGATGTTGTCGCCGACAACATAGCAGAGGCCGTGGAAAGTGGCGGAGGGAGAGGATGACGCGCTGGATTGGGCGCGTGGGGATTGGAGGGAAACGGTGAGACGATTACGAGGGTTTGATTTGGGAGTGGGAAATGAGAGGAAGGGCGGAGAAGAAGAAGAAAGAAGAGAGTGGCCGACAAAGCGTTTGCCGGAAGAAGACACGGCGAGGTTTCGAGGAATAACGGTTGCAGTTGCAGAGAATAACGACGCCATTGTTTTCATTTCAATACCTTTCTCACTCACTCACTCAATTTCCTCTGCAGAACGTTCATGGTAATTTATGTAGGGTATTCAAACGACGACGCTTAAAGGACCCGGCGGCGCCTGTGGTAGGTAAGTGCTTCAGCCTTTTTTTTTTTTTTTACTCTAAGGTTATTGTTGTTTTTACATTGAAAATCATCAGTTTTTCAGATTTTATATGTTTTATTTTATTGGTTTATCATTTAGAAATAATGTTTCAGAAATATATATTTATATATATATATAAATACACACAAAAAATTATTAACCTAAAAAAATGTTCACGTTACTTAATTAAAACGTATAACGTATAATATAATATTAGAAAGTAATTTTAAAATTTTTATGAGATTATTATTTTAGATAAACAAAAACGAGGTAACTTGTTATTAATTTGTTAAAGTAAACTTTGATAAATTCACGATAAATTCTTGAGCTGAATTTTATATTCAATTATAGGGTTTTTCTAATTTTTTAACATTTTATTAGACTCAAATTATCGGATGAATTTAACTTCTTTTAGAATTTTTTTTTACTTTAACATTACCACTAACACGTTAATTTGGCATGCGAACAATTTTTTTAAATAAAAATAATAATAATTTAAAAAAAATTAAAAAAATCAAAAAATTTATAAAATAACACGTAATAATTATTATTTACAATCGGTTAACTATTTTAACATATTTTAACGGTGTTAAAACAATAAATGAATTGGATAAAAATAATAAATATTAAGACCAAATTAAAAAAAATTAAAACATGACCAAATTGAAAAAATTAAACAAAAACTAAAATTAAATCATTATTTAAGCCATTTATATAAGATTTCTTCACATGTAATTTAATGTTATTTAGTAAAATTATACTACCACATAACGAAAATATTAAATTATTATCAAATTAAGAGTATTATATATATATATATATATATTCTTTATTTTATTTGTTATATTAGATAAACTCTTCTAAATTCCAATGGGGTTTTCTAAAACTCCACCATTTCATTCAAACTCTTGAGATACAGAATCTTAATCCCCGTAATACAAATTAAAATCTCAGTGTGAGGATTTTTAACTAAAAATAAAGTCAAGACAACTTTATTCAAGTTTGATAAACAAATTTAAGACCATTTTTCTTCTTGAAGTATTTAATGTAGAAACTTATTAAGAACTATATTCAATACTACGAAACAAGATAAAATAATGCGGTAACAATAAATCCATTTTACGCGATCAGACCTGATTTTTTTAGTAATGGAAGATGACTCAATCTTATCATTATTTGATAGAACTGTTATATGACATTATGAATTTAATTTCTAAAGCACTTTCGGACATAAAGTTTGAGTTTAGGAAACAAACGTTCTTTAGATTTAACAAATGCAATGAAAGAATCAACACTTCCCATCTTAAGCTGCATTGTGCATCTTCTAAAGAATGCTCTCAGTTCTCTATTCAGAACAGTACTCAATGCACTCGACAAAGAAAACTATGTCTGCAACTCACTCAGCTCATATACATCTCTTTCTGAAAACAAATAAATAATGGCATCCTTTTGTTTGAATTTGATCAATGCAATGAAAGATCTAAGAGTGCACAATAATCTGAATTTGCACATCTTAAAGAATTATCAAACCCCTATTCAGAACAGCAGCAATGAATGCATGCGCTTGACAGTTTCTGCAAGTCATTCTCATTCATGAACAATACAAAAAATTCATGCTGCATAATCACCACTAGCAACCCTGTGATTAAGAATTTTTCTATTCATGTGTCTGCAATTGCATTAGGCAATACAAGTGCTACCTACCTATCAGTTTCAGGCATCATAGCCAATTAGGCCATGGACGTATGCATGTCATTCATTACAAGTCTCATTTTCCCTTTGATTTGAAACGTTTAACCTTCTTAACATGCTTTCTAGTGAATGTACGAATTAACTTTCTGACATCCTTTCTGATAGAGAAGAATGCTGAGATTAGTACAATATACATGGCTGGATAGATGTAGATGCCTTTTGCTTGAGCGAAACCAGATCTTCCCATTATGGACTCTCTAATGACACCCCACATGATAAGAAGTACTCCAAAAAGGCCCATTCTTCCTGGTTTTATCAGCCCTGTGATTGCTCCTGCCACAGACAAGTAGCTTCCTGCAAGAACCTGCAACACAATCCCAACCCAATGAGGGTCAAAGCTTAACCTTCAACAAGTTCATTACCAAATGCTAGCAACATACTCCCTGACACACTTCTCTCAACACAATATCCATTAATGGCTGAAAATTGAAAGAAATTGCAAAATTGTGTAAGGCATATTCCTTGTTTGATGAACTTCACTCACAACTTTATGTAATTTTTAAGAAAAGTTTAACCAAGAACAGACAGTGTGTTAAAATTAGAAGTAGTGCGGGATTTGTTGCTAGCACTGATCTCAATACTAACAGAGGAATTATTTTCAGTTACTAATCAACACAACACCTCTAGGCGTTGGATATCTGATGCAGCAGACACTGTCCTTGTATTGAACTGGTGAATGTTTAGCAGATTTTCGTAGCTTGGGATGGTTTTGTGATTGCAAATTGCCTTTGCAACAGCTCCAGGGTAGAAAAGGATCTTCACTATAGAACGAGGGAAGACCTCACTTGCAATTAACTGAGAAGATGTCACTTCTATCGGTGTCTTACATATTCCAATTCTACATGGAACCCTGGAAATAAACAAGACCTCTGTGACCATCATCACCACCGCGATACAAATTTAAAAGCACCATTCCAGAACTTCATTCTAAGCTTTTGGCAATTGATAATTGCAGGAATTACAAAAACAAGAACAAAAAGCATCCCAATTACAAGACCCTGTTACTAGTGGCAGTGCAATCACAAACAAAAATTAATGTTAGAATTTTCTGCGAGCCACTTCAATTGTCAAATACTTAGGAGATTTGATAATGTACTTTGCTTGCTAGTTCTGCCGTTTTACACTTGATCAACACATTGAAAATTAACGCAATAAAAAAAAATGTAAGTAACAAAAAAGGGTTCCTATATGTTACACCAACCCTAATTTCTGGAATATTTAATTGAAGGTGCATTTGATTTCAATCGTTGTTGACTGATGATTTAAAAACGACACATTGGATCTACAATACATGATAAAACAAAAACAAAAAAGACAACTGTAAAATCTGTATTGAAAAATATAAAGAAAAAGATTCCCTGCACATTCTAGAATCATTTTATCCTATGTTCTCTTCTTTCGTTGAGCAATGGTTTGTTTATGCTATTCTGATAATGGCATTGAAGGAATTGGTAAGGGTGATTAGCATAGACGAAATAAGAGGAATAAGGTAAAAGGGTTAAGGGGAAATGATACCTGAAAATGGGAACTTGAAAAATGATGATAAAGAAATAAATTGAAAAAGCAATGGAGCTAATGAGGGTGGCGCATCTCCTAGAAGAAGCCATAGCTCCAAATCTTTGAAAGGACCCTCGATTCTGAAAGGTCCCACAAAAATGGAATTGATGTTCCAAAAGGAGGTAACACTTTCACGAGATCAATTTTACCCTAAAATCCCCTTTTATATTCATTTCTTGTTTATATATAGCATGAGAGAATAACTCGTGTGATAAAATTAAAATCGTTTTCGTTTAATTCATCCAAAAAGTAAAAATTTGGTTTTGGTATTTTCCTCAACCTCAAGTCATGTCTTGTAAATGTTTCCTCTGCAAGGGACCATGCCCATCTCAAACTATGAATACATTCTCGTAATGTTTTATCAATAATCTTATATAAAAATGATACTTTATATTATCAAGATTATTTATTTAAATCTTATTAAAATTGAGTGGAAGAAAATTCAAATGAAATATATATATATATATATATATATATATATATAAACAATATAATGTCAATTCAGATATGTTAATGGACACTCACCATGGCACACGAACTTAAGACGCAAAATTAGGTTTCTGGACAGTAACGTAATCTATATCTTTCAATATCTTACTTCAGTTTTTGAGGATAAGGTTCTAAGCAAAGCCAATAATCAATAAATTAATGGATCAATTAATTAAGCAATATAGATGCAGCTTTTTAATACCTCAAATAATTCACGCCCATTTTCTTTATACTTGCAATCATTATCCTTTTGTTCACCAACTGTTTGTGAGAATGAAACAATTTTTTCCTGCAACACTTCTGAATCTTTTTCAATAAAGAAAAGTAGCGAGAAAGCTTTGTACAAAAGAGCAGAGGATTTGTAGTAACTCAAATTTGCTTTTCAAAAAGGAGGAAATACGAATTTGAAGTAGCACATATTCTCTCACCCTTTGGCTATCTCCAAGAACCATCCAATCCAATTTAGGTTTCTGATATTAAATCCAAAAGTGACAAAGTTCACACGCAACTTGGTGGAGGTGACAGAGCTCCGCATCACATGTGGGTCACACATCTCGATGCAATTATTGGCCTCTGATAATTGCTCAACCCAATAACTCTCCTTAAAAAAAACATCATTTTTAACTAGCACAATTTCATGTTGTCCACAGCAAATAACTTCATTACAAATACAAAGATAACAATGATTTTATCAACAGAAACAAATTTATCAGTGACTGTTGGTAACTGCACACTGCAATTCAGTAGTTGATAAATACTATATATGCTAAGTTGATGAGTATCTATCTATCACCCCTTAGATTGAAATCACCAATTCTGGGTATGTCAATTTGGAACAACCTACCCTTAGATCTCTTAGCCAAAGTTTTCTCCTTTCTCTCCCCAGATTCATTGGCCATAGCAAGATCAGTTTGCAAGAATTGGCACACTTGTTCCAAAGCATATCCTCTATCCCCGACAACAACATCATCAACAACAACAACAACCTCTTCATGGTTCTTGGCTCTTCCAATTCGCAACCATAGAGCATGTTGTTATGCTCACAATCCCACCATAGACAAATGGCACCAACTCTCTCTGCCACTACCATCCATTCGACCAATTGCCTCAATCGGAAGCCTCCTCCTCCTGAGGGTCACCAATTCCACAACCCTCCAATTGGGTCTCTTCAACCCCTTCACCGGAGAGTTCAAGCACCTTCCCCGGTTGCGCGCGGCAAGAACCAACCCTGCCGTTGGAGTCAAAGTCTCGGAGTCTTCGAATTCATCTCATGATGATGTTGTGTTCCCTTCGTTTAGAGTGTACGTGGCAGGTGGCATGTCGGAGGCGGCGGCGGAAGGTGGCGCCACGTATGAAACGAAGGTGGAGATGTACGACTCGAGGATAGAGACGTGGCGGGTTGTGGGGTCGACGCCGGTGGAATTCGCGGTGAGGCTGACGGTGTGGACGCCGAATGAGAATGTGTGCATTGGAGAGACTCTGTATTGGGTAACCTCGGCGAGAGCGTACAGCGTTGTGGGGTATGATGTTGGGAGAAATGGGTGGAGGGAACTGGGTGTGCCCATGGCTGAAAAGCTTGAGTTTGCATCGCTTGTGAAGAGAAATGGGGCATTGGGATTGGTGGGTGGAACTTGTGGAGGAAGTGGTTGCATTTGGGGGCTTGGTGAAGGTGACGACAAGTGGTGCTTGGTGGATGAGGTGCCCCTTCAATTGGGGTTGAGATTGTTGGGAGGGAAGAGGGTTTGGGAGAGTGTGAAGTGTGTGGGGAATGAGGATTGTATCTGTTTGTACAGAGATCTGGGTTCTGGAATGGTGGCTTGCAGAAGGGTTGGGTGCGAATGGGTTTGGGTTTGGATTTATGGCTGTGACAACCTCAAGGGAAAGCCTTTGCCCAATTCCGCCATTAGAGGGGCACTTCTTCATCCCACTCTTGCTTCTTCTTCTCTTATCTTTTGAACAACACTGGTTTTTCTGATACCAGTTGTGAGATTGTGAATGTGTTTGAGGATTAGTTTATGTTTGGAATGTGTATCTTCATCTCATTCAATAACTTTGATTCTTCTTTGTCTTTTCTATTGATTTTAACAAGAATGTTACTAACTTTAACTTGGAAAATTTGTATCATAAACATTATTATCACGAGAATGATGTAATTTCTCATCGAGTACAATTAAATCTATTTGTATATTTTAATCTTTAGATTACAAGAAAAATTAATATTATTAATAGCTATGATTTTTCCCATTTGGAAAGAAAGAATCGTTATAAGAGGTAAAATTTTCTTCTTTTATATCTAACATAACTCTTTATCCAAAATTCAAATTTAAATTTATTGAATAAATTGATATAATATCGCACTAATTAATTAAATAAAATAAACATTTATTTTAGAAAGAATGTGAAAAAAAAAAAGTAATTTTTGGTTTGGATATTGTATTTGAAGTTTTAACGTGTATTTGAACGTTGGTTTTCGTACCCATTATGTGAACTTTATTTGGCCACAACCCATGAAAAAAGGTCATCAATTATTTGATAAATCTTTAATACATTGATAACATTGATGAAATGATAATGATGGTTATGATTATGACCACTTTTTGTATTAATTTAATGAAATTTTGGTTTTGAATAATTAAAGTTAAAAAATCATTATTTGCTTTCTTTGCCTTCGTCATACGGTTGCTTACAAAATTTGAAGAACATAATTACGAGGGTCATTTTCTATATAATTGTGGACCAAGCCAAAATTATACAATTTATTTTATCTTAAAAATCTAATATGTTAGAAATACTTTTTTCTATAGTTTTTTTTTTTAAATTATATGATTAAAAGTTATAAAAAAAAAGAGTAATTTTGGTGAATTCTTACCATCGTTTAATGTTTTTATAGATATAATAACAGTTGTTATTGTTTTAATAACTTTGAGATCATATCGTTAAAATATAATATAGAACTCGTACCAAATTCAAAGAATTATGTTGAAATAACATTAGTAAAACTAAAGTTAATTAACCTATCTGATATATTTTGTTCGTTCTGGATTTGTGATCTTTATTATTACCTTTTTTTTCTAAAAAATGTTCTAGATGGTTAAAGAAAAATTGTGTGTTTTAAAAAAATTTTATTTTGATTACTAAATTATATAAGACTATTAAATATATTGAAACAAAAACTTATAAAAAATTGCAAGTTTGAATTATTAATAGAGAAAAAAAAAAGTTACAAAAAGCATTGTTAGCATCTTTGTTAAAATATGCACTTTGTTTTCCGGTAAGAAAAAAA
>Ga0214543_1000791_pt1 | contig 57049 bp, 21 predicted proteins | sample CNSS2metaG_FD_160094 | JGI IMG/M metagenome (GOLD analysis project Ga0214543, IMG submission 160094) | Root nodule microbial communities from cowpea collected in UCLA plant growth center, Los Angeles, California, USA - CNSS2 | ecosystem: Host-associated > Plants > Roots > Nodule | place: USA...
TAACCCAGAAAGAATATAAAATCAAATAGTAAATACAAAATATTACATCATAAAGAGTAATGAATAATATGATTATCAATCATATGAGTAATTGTATAAATCAATGGACGACCATTAATTCATAACAGTTTGTCAAGTAATATAAATATAATTTTTATGAATTACACATTATGAAAAAAGTTATCATATTGTATAAAGAAATGTCATACATGGAATTTGAGCCATAATTTGAACGTTAGGCATTCATTCCATTAAGTGTAAAAGCAATTGGAATAAAGAGAGTGTGCATTCAAAATCAGATTCTCTCCAAACTTATTTTGAGGACATTTTTTTCACTGTGCTACAATTAATTACAGTGAAAATAAAGCTTGGAATTTTTTTTCGTTTTTTAAAATATGAGCCAATACAACCATTATTTATTTGTTGTGAAATCAAGGAGTTGGCATACATTCCATTACTTGAAAATTTTATTATAATTTTATTTTATTTTATTTTTTCATTTTTCGTTATACTAAAAAGTTATTAGTTGGGTCAAACAGTGAGTAATTGGGCCATTAGAGTAAAAACCAAACCCGGGCCAGATTTTAGCTTCAGAAAGTAAAAAAAAAAATCTGCATAACAAAAAAAAATTAAAAACATAATAAATTAAACGCCCAATAAATTAAACGCCCACCGTGGGGCTCGAACCCACGACCACAAGGTTAAGAGCCTTGCGCTCTACCAACTGAGCTAGACGGGCTTTTGTTTTATTTAAAAATTATTACTTTAATGAAACAATAACTGGTGGGGTCATTATATTATTTAAATTTTGTAGTAGTATTATCGTTTTCATCTCCTTCTTCCTTTTATTGTTTTTCACATTTTGTTATTTTTCTATATTATCTTCGTCAGTCATTTTCTTTTTCATCGAATCTAAAATAAAATTTTTGTTTTATATATTTTAAATACTTTTAAGTTGTTTGATTTTTGTGATCTCAAAAATCTTATTGATCTCAAAAATAACATACAAATTAATTTAATACCGGAATAAAATTTAATTGCAATTGTTCATACATCTTTCATAATAATTTGTTATTCATTTCCAATTATTGCTTTAGAAGTATAATATTTGTTGAGTTCTTTAATAATTTCCCAATCATGAATTGTGTAGTTTATACAACCATTAACTTTAATTCAACTTTTTTTATATTTGTTTGTTGTAACAGATGATTTTGAAATAAGATGTTTCTCTTCTAATTGGTCTTTTACAATTTTACAAATTTTTGTGAATGTTTTGATTTGCATATCTTTTCTACACATTTCAAATGACCATAATTTTAACATTCTTCATTAACCCTCCAACAACATTTTGTTGTGTTTGTGATTATTTTTATTGTAATAAGGACAGGACGAAAAAAAAATGTGTATTGTTGTTTTAATTGTATTTGTTATGTAATTTCTGACTTTTGAAAACTTTTCTAGTGTGAAGTAAAGTAACTCCAATAATGAAGTCTTCTCTTATTAATTTGTAATTTGTGCTGGTCTTCCTTAAGACATGTATCATTTTTGTCAAAGTAATTATGAATAGTTTTTTTTTTGTGTTTTTCAAATGTTTTATATTCTTTGACGAGTCCAGATTTTCTACTATTTTTTTTTATTGTTCTCAGCTGAGCATTAAAAAATCATTATGTTGACATTTAAAATATATTTTTAATATATTTTAAAAGGTCAAAATTAATGGTAATTGGTGTATTATGAAAATACAGTAAAAAAACAACACCAAAAAATCCAGCAGAGAATCCAAATTCTTCCTTGACACTATTATCAAGATTTTCTCTCTAAACTCATTACCTAATAATTATCTTATTAGTTATATCATCAATGTGTGTAAATATTCCTTAATTATTTTTTACTCTTTTTATATTTTTGCAGCTCAAAGTCATTTATCAAATTTAACACTTGTATGCATAATATATTCTTGTTTATTACATATTCTCATATCAAATAGTCTTAATTTGTGTGTGTGTGACTTTAGGTACACGATTTTAGTCAGAATCATTTGTAAAACCCTAGATAACAAACATGATTCAACATTTGTCTTCCATCTTATTTTTCTTTTGCATATTTATTTGGCTCATGGTGAAATTTTAAAGTTGATCAATAATTGATTCTCTTGCATGACTTCTTATAAATCTAACACACTAGATAATTTTGCATCTTAAGAGTGCATTAATCACCATTTTTGTCATGAAACCATAAAATGATGACTTAGGATAAATTTTTTTATCCTTCCATTATATAGTACCATAATAATAATGATAAATCTAGATAACATTGATGAGATTTAAACTTTTTAATATATATATATATATATATATATATATATATATATATATATATATATATATATATATATATAAAAGATATATGTTACGTGAAAGTACTACGTTTAATTTTGTTAATAAGTTTTGTATTTAGAATAAAATGTGATTGAATATCCAATATTTACTATATATTAAATGAAAATATATCAGATAAATATTTTCAATGAGACCACATTGTATTTTATCATTAGCTCATTGTTAACGTTAATAGTATAATCTCATTTATTCTTCTCAACTCTAAGTCTCATTGTCTCTTTAAGCGATGGTTACATGTCCTCATTATCAATCAAGAATAACAAAATTGGAGTTAAATATTCAATTTTGATTTTTTTTTTTATTTGACTCTATCCTTATAATATAACATCTAACCTCTTCTAAGTCAACCCTCTCATTCAAATTACTTTTCACTGTGATTACTTTTTAATTTAATCTATTTTTAAAAAAATAATAAATACAACAATAACATCATTATAATAATAACAAAATAATGGTACCATAAATATAATTATAATAACGTGGTTATTATGAAATTAATAAGGGAAAAAATTATATTAACTTATTTATCAAAAAATAAATTAAAATTAAGATCAATAAAAAATAATTAAGCGAAATTAAAAAAATCGAGGAAAAGAATCATTTAACCAAATATTCTACCTAAAAAGAAAAAAAAAATTTGAAGAAATGTTCCCCACGAAAATAACTTTCTGGGTTGTTTTAAAATTTTGTCAGGATAAAGTATTTGGGAGCATCATAAATTTTATATTTTTCAAAACAAATACTTCAAATATAATTTAAATTAATTCATAAACATTGCCTCGTAATAAAAATATATAAATTTCGAATCAATACAGAAATTTTGTAATGTATTTTGAATTATGTTTTTTGTAATGTATAAACGTAAAAAAAACAATCGTTGTACTAAAAAGTTATTAATTGGACGTAGTTGGGCCATTAGAGTAAATATCAAGCCCATTGGGCCAAACTTTAGCATGAAAACGTAAGAAATCCTACACGCCCACAAGGTTAAAAACCTTGCATTCTACCGACCGAACATGACAGACTTTTTTTTATAGTAAAAAATAAATTTATTTTTCAATTAATTTTGAAAAATATCTTCCTGCACCCCATACTTCCTTCTACACCCCATATATTTTAAAATTTTAATTATAGTCCTATTATGTAATCCATAAATATTTAGAATTATATAATTTATAATTCAAAATTATATTACAGATTGGACAAATTATATTATGGATTACACATAAATTATAGAATCTGAAACTTACATTTCATTATTTTTATCGTTGATTCTGATATTCTTCCTCATCCTTTATATTATTCATACGATTGTGATTTTTCTATTTGTTTTAGTGAACACTTGTTAATGTGTTTTATAGTGCATGTAGAAGAAGATGGGGTGGGGTGAAGATGGAGATGAAGATGGGAGAAGATGGGGTGGAGTTGGAGGTGGAAGAAGAAGATAGGGTGGAGGTGGAGGTGGAGGTGGAAGAAGAAAGTATAGAAGTGTTGTGGGGGAAGAAGGGAGAAGAAGAGGAGGGCAAATTTGACTTCTTACTTTGCTTAGGGTGGTGCAGTAAAAAAAACATGGGGGGCAGGAAGCAATTTCATAACTGTTTATTATCTTTTACATATAAAATAAAATATGGGTTAAATATGTTTTTGGTTCTTCAAGTTTGAGTGAATTTTGGAATTAGTCCCTCTTCGAAATTTTATACCAATTTAATCCTTCATCATTAGAGATATGTGAATTTAGTCTTTCTTACCAAATTTTGTCAAGTTTATTTGACATTTTAAACGCATTTTATGATAATATTTAACTTAACATTAAAGCGAAAATGTGTCAAACGGTGTAAACAATTCAAATACTATCATGAAATGCGCTTGAAACCTCAGATAAACTTAACAAAATTTTGTTAAAAAGATTAAATTCACGCATTTTTAAAGATGAATGACTAAATTGGTCAAAAGTTTTGAAGATAGACTAATTCCAAATTTCACTAAAACTTGAGGGACAAAAACATATTTAACCCATAAAATATTGATTATAGTATGATATTTTTCATATATTAATATATATTTTAATCTAAATAAATAAATAAAATTACAATATCCTTGAATAACAATTCTATATTGATGTATTTTTGCTAGTAAGCATTTTGTTTATAATCCTAATAAATTAACTAATATGCTATAAATTTTTATTATTTGATACATTTTATTATTATTACTAGCGGGAAAATAGATATTATATGTCTTTATACTTTTTATGAAAAAAAAAAGTGTGTGATTTGTAAGGTTTATGTTAGTTAGAGAAACTAGTTAATTTGTGTTGTTGATATATATCTAATTACCTATAGCATTTATAATATTTTTTAAAAGTTTTAAAATACAATCAAGGATAAAATATTATGTTTATGTTAGTTAAAGAAACTAATTAATTTGTGTGGTTGATATGTATCTAATTACATTTAACATTTATAATATTTTTTAAAAGTTTTAAAATATAATCAAGGTAAAATAAAATTATAAAATACGTGCGATTAAAATATAATACGAATTAATGTTTCTTACCAACTCAATGAACACGTCTTCCATATAAATAAAATGCATTTAGATGGATTTATAATTCTATAATATTTTTGCTGGTCTTACAACTTTTTTAATTAGTTGTAGTCTTTGATAAATTTTGAAAAAGAAATCATATCTAATGCGAACGTTGAGTTATAGATAGAAGTGTTATTGATTAAAATATTTCACTGATCATCTTTTATCAGTATAAAGAGTTTTAGGAACACTTTTAAAATTTAATCCTTAACCCACTTATCATAGGAGTTCAAGTTGAATAAAGAATGATATCGAATCAATATTAATAAAACTAATTTTAATAATTAAATATATTTAACATTATCGTTTTAAACTACGATAAAAAAATATATAAAAAGAAACTACATAGAATAATTTTACATTAACATACATCAGCAATAATCATTGATGTTAAAGTTATATAATATTTAAGAACTACAATTACTCAAAAAAAAAAATCTCGACAAGAAAAAAAAAACGTAAATGGCACATAATTGATTTGCATGATTAGGGTTTAGGAGGGAGGAGTAAGTAAGAGAAGAATAAAGGTTGCAACAACTGGTGTTGGAAACAATTAAGATATGGGCACTTCTGAGTTACTCATTCAATAAGAACCTTCATATCATGTGAAAACTCTAACCATCTCTCTGCACTCACAATGCCATCAATTAAATACACTTTACCTACTCATCTTCACACACACTAATTCTAACATCACTCAACTAAACAAAATAATCATTAATTTGGAAATCCAAAACTTAACAAGACTAATAATGTCTTTGAGTCAACAATTACACAAATAATGCTAAGAATAATACAAGTGCTCGTAACAAAGTTACACCGTATATATCTTTTTCTAATAGGTAATTTAACAATAACGAGGTGTTATACATAAATTGGATAATTTAAAAAAGAAATATACGGTACTAATCTTTTGTGTGATCAAATAATGATATGATGCTAGATAGTAGGTGAAACAAAATACTCAAGAAATTTTATTATAATAGACTATAATAATGACTTTGATCTTATGTGAATGTTTGATAAAATACAAATAAGAAAATTTTTAAAATAAATATTTTATTGAAAATATGAAAATCAATTATTTTACAAAAGTAAAATATATTTGAATATGAAAGGAAAATTCAAACAACAAAAAATTGTACCAAATAATGTAACAAAATATCATAGAAAACTTAATAAAAAATCATAACAGAAAACTGAGAAAATTTTAAAAATATCTTTTAACACGTATAAAAATATATGAATTATTTTGTTGTCTTGAAGTTTTGAATCAGTTAGGCTTAAAGTCTATTTTTCTAACATGTATAAGAGTCATCATTTAAACAAAATTAAAATCTATCTTAGTAAACTTTCTTGATGTTCCCCCGCTATTTCGGCCCGTTATTGGACCATCCATTTTTAGTTTTATGCACGAAATGAATATACCTCGGCGTGAGAGGGTGTGTTGAAAGTTTCACATCGACTAGAGATAAGACAATTTCATAATATATATGTGAGGTGCAAACCTCTCCTTAGAAACTGGTTTTATGAGGTTGAGTTAGACTTAAAGTCAATTTTTCTAACTGAATCAAAAGTGGTGATAATATTAGTATATAATCTCTCCAAATATATCATTTAGTATGCGTTTGGTTTCACTACATTCTTATATAGAATTATTGTATCTTTGGTTTTAAAATCTATGTAAATGTCAAAAGAATCAACTAATTGTTATTTCTCAGTCAATAAATCAATTCAACTCAAAATCAATTTTCTAAAGTATAATATAACCAAACACACTCTTAATTATTTGAAGATTTAACTTAAACTGTGTTAACCAGCACGCTATGAGACCACATCCAAAACCTGAATCAAATGTAGTTGTTCCATGTTTGATTTGTTCATGATTCAGCATTCCAATCCCTTCTTTATTAACATTACTCAGGGTGAGTACTTTAGATCTAAACGAGGTAGCATACTGCCAAACTTTCTCCACAACCTCACCACTTTCTCTTTCCTTTTTTTTATTATCCCTATATATTATACAAGAACCCCACCATCTTTTACCCTTTATCTTTCTCTGCCTTTCCCTTTGGTTGCTCCTACCCATAAAAACCTACACTAACATCACCACATTTTCTTCTCTTTCGTTAGAGAAAAAGAACACAACTTTCTCCCATTCCATTCCATTGCATTCCCCTAAGCTTAACCATACACTCTCTCACTCTTGAATTAGCACCATGTCATGCACACTTTTCCTCTTCTGCATCCTTTTCTTCTTCCCTTGCTACCTCTGCCACCCTGACTCAGCAGGAACAAACACCCTTAATCCCATTCTGCTAACCCCATCAAAGCCTTCAACAACAATCCCTGCATTCCCCGAACAATCTGATGTTGCAGGGTGCCCTCTTACCCTCTCAGATGAGCTCTTTGATGGGATCAAGAGTGCATGTTCTGGTGCCAAAAGTGGTGGTGACATGGAGCTCCACCGCAGCAGGTGCTGCCCGGTGCTTGCAGCATGGTTGTATTCTGCATATTCTTCTACTGCACTGGGCATGGTAGGCCACAGGCATAGCAGTGTTCATGGCCACGCTACATCAGTGTATGACATGATGCCTTTGCTCCCAGATGACTCAGAAACCTGTGTGAATGAGCTCGGAAAGGCTTTGGAAGTGAGGGGAATTGAACTCACCAAGCCTAATGACACTTGTGATGTGGTTTATTGCTTTTGTGGGATTAGGCTGCACCATTTGACATGCCCAGATGCATTTTCTGTTAGCCAAAGAGGGGAGCTTTTGGGGGATGCAAGTGTGAGAAGGTTGGAGAAGAATTGCTTGAGTAGTAGTGCAGATGTCAATGGCTTACCAGGTCTTGGAGGGTGCTCTAAGTGCTTAAATACCCTCTATTTGGTGAGTTTTCCCTATACATATGCATAAGCAAAGCTTATTCTTTTTCTCTTGGGTATTGTTTCAATGTTTTGGTGTCATTTGCTTAGTTCATTGGGGCTTGAAAGTTGATGGATCTTGTTGAAAAATCGAAGATCAAGATGGTGTTTTGGTTTCATTTTCATCTTCTTCACTCATGTTTGGTACTTAGTAAAGTTGTGCCAATGCTTCTGTTTACTTGTGATGTTGGTTGCTTTCTAAGCTTTTTCATAGTCTTCACGCGCCTTTGGAGTTTGTGTGGTTCACGAACATGGGTGGAACCAATGGTTGATTCAGCAACTATTTCTTTTTCTGTCACATGAGAATTTAGAGAAACCAGTATTAACTCTAGTGTCTCAAAAATCAAGTTCTTAAATAAACTAGTATAGCTGGGATATATTAAGCAATTATAAGTACAATGTCACTGCCTTGGTACTTGAAATGAATTTGTAGTTTTGAATTATTGGTATTGAGAGGATCGTTTGGCTAGCATAAGTCCTTTTAGACCATTCTCTTTTGGATCAAGTATGAAAATGACTCAAATAAAATGGTCTTATGTGAAACTAGCTTGCTTTTTATCATGATTTATGACAGATAGTGTCATTTGTTAAATGCTTGAGACCCCATAAAATTTGTCAATTTGACTGTTCTTATTTTTAGCCTGTCCTGGTCATAAATGATGGTTTCTTAATATAGAATTTTAGTTTTGTTCTTTTTCTTTCTCTCTTATACACCTCTGATTCTTCTTCTGAGTCATTCATTGTATTGTCTCTCATGATCTCATTTTTGAGTAAGCATCATACAGTTTCGAGAATCAGATAACAACAACATCATTTGTGGCTGTGTTTGGATTTGTCTTTCTTGTTTCTGATTTTTGCAGAAATGTTGCTAGAATCCTTGCAATTGTTTCAGAATCTTAAAAACTGTCATCTGAAGAAAGACTCATGCTAGGTGTCACATTTAAAAATATCATTCAGGGTTGCTAACAAAATTAATCATTGCACATTGCCACACTCATAAAAACCCTGCATTAGGTAGTGTACTAGCCTTGATATGCACATCTGAGAGAACCCTTCTGCTATGAGTGGATGTTATGTTACACCAACCAAGATGTTATTTAAGAAGCTTTGATGCACCAAACCCCTTTTGTGTAATCACTCCTAAGTATTATATGCAACCCCTTTTGGTATTCTCATTGAAGTATTACTTCTACGCAGCTTAACAAGAAGACTTCAAATTCAAGCAAAGCAGAAGAAGACAGGACCACCAAGATCCACAACAAAGACTGTGAGCTTATGGGCTTGACATGGCTTCTGGCAAAAAATAGAACAGCTTATATGCACACAGTTTCAGGGGTTCTCAGAGCTTTGATGTTGAACACTGATGGCTCTTACCCTCAATCTTGCTCTCTGAACAGTGATGGAATGCCTCTTGCTGTGGACTCATCTCAAATCTCTGATCACTCTTCATCAACCAATCTCCAACCACTCATCTCTTTTTCTTTGTTTTTTTTACTTTGTTTGCTACTACTACCTATGCATTTCACATCTTAGCTCTGACATGAGCCAAAAAAGGATCTCAAACATGACATCTTGTAGATTTGGATCTTTATGTTGTAGCTTAGAAATGCAGTTTTTTCTCTGTTATTAGGGTGTGTATCAAGTGAGATAAGTGTTTATGAGAGAGGACAAGAGAAATTAATTAACCATGCATGGATGATAAAATCATAAACTCATGTGAGTTTGACTTTGTTCATTGATCATATGATAACTAAACAACTTTTCATCATAATCATCATCATCATCATCATCATCATCATCCATGTGTAGTTACTCTTTTGAACAAACACTCCTCTCACTTGATAAGTATCCCTTGATTGAGGTGTTTGATATTTGCCTCTGTTTTGTTTTGTTTTGGTGGACCACCATGATAGGAATTTGTGAAGTTGTTTTCAAGGGACAACATTTGGAAGTAGTGTTCAGTTATTAGGTTGGTATTTTGCATGAGACAGTTAATGTTTCACGGGCAATTTATGGTTTCTGGAAAGTCAACTTCACCGGAACACACTCATGTTCTCTCTTGTCTGCACTATTTAGTGAGGTTTTGCTAGCTCAATTATTTCCAAAAACTGTAACTTGTCACAAGTTCAGCTTGAAGAAATTATGACTCGGTCAATAAGGAACGTTTTGATACTCATAAAGAAGACAAATAAAAACAAAAAGAAGTTAAAAGCAACTTGTTTATACTTATATGTAAGAGGTGAAAAGAATAATGTTGATAACATGTCAAGATTTTGACTAAAAGAACTAAATTTATATATTTTTAAAATTGAGAGAATAAATTTGGTTATAGTTTTGAAGAGGAATTAATTTCAATCTTTACTTAAAATTTAAAATTAAAGAAATATATATATAACAAGGGAAAAGACTAATGTATTTAACATATAAAGATTTCTTTTTTTCATCTACCCTTGTAACCCTTTTCTTAATTGTATAAAGAGAATGTTGCGGTACGTGTAAAAAAATTATCTCATGAAAATATGATTCTTCAAGAAAATCACCTATGGGAATAGTTTTGTGGGGTAAAACCAAATATAAGCAAGACAATTTTGAATTATGCAATTTAGAAGTCAAAATGATTTTCGAATTGTGTAATCTAGTAGCCAAAACGGATTTTTGGATTATGCAGAAGTTAACAATAAAACTTTTGAAATCTAAAAAACATTTTTTTCTTTAAAACAAATTTTGAATTACACAATCTGATAAAAATAAATAAAACTTTCAAATTGTGTTATCAAAAAGTCCAGAAGCCAAGGATGACTTACAAATTATATAATCCTTACACACACCAACAAAGATGAAATGGGAAATTTTATATCCATGATCAGACATATAGTAATTGGGACATTAGAACCAAAGCCCATTGGGCCAAACGTAAATATGACGCTCACTCAAATATTGAAAAACCAGAAAAACCAAAAATCTTACACGCCCACCGTGGGGCTCGAACCCACGACCACAAGGTTAAGAGCCTTACGCTCTACCAACTGAGCTAGACGGGCAATTTGATAATAGTTAGACATCTTTCTTTGTTAATATATATTTAGCTTTTTCTTCCACTGTAAAGGTTACACAGGTTAGGGATGGGGACCTCACGTTGAGGATAAGGGTGCCCTAATAAAAGCACAAACTTTTTGTGAATATTTATTTGGAAAATGACATATTAGCAGATGGTAAGGATTTGTTTCTCGGTCACTTTTGACTCAAGTCTTTGACTATTAAGCAGTAGTACAAAAGTTTGTCATTCATTTCATTTTATATATTCATTTCATTTTATAGTGAGATATTTTTGCATATGTTTAACCTAATAATTCATATTTTTAATAATAAATTGTTGTTTTAAATCATGTAACTATTGGACATGGCGTGATAAGAATATAAATTTTTCAATTGAGGTCTAAAGAAAATGATGGATCATCTCTACTAGAGGGTTTAAGGAGTCGATGGTTCCTTGTACAATCTCGTTATAATGGAGGACTTAAGAGACCGATAGTATCACTATGCATTTGAGGGATTGTCCGCTTTAGAGCAAGCAGTTTCGTCATGGATTTTTTCTTAAAAAATGTTTTAGAAGGTAGAAGGAGAAATGTGTATTTAAATTGCCTTAGACATCAACTCCTAAGTGATGTGAGACTATTAACGTGGTAGGAACATAAGTTCTCAGTTGAAGTTTAAGGAGAATGACGGATCATCCCCAATCGAGGGTTTAAGAGATCGATGATTTGTCATAGAACCTCGTTATCGACCCCACAAATGTTCTAATCCCAAATTTGCTTGGTGATATTCTTATGATCAATCATCATACACTCGAGGTATTGTTTATTTTGAAACGTAGAACTCTATCACAATTTTGTCTTTAAAATAGGTCTTAGGTTGTAGAAAGAGGAAGGGGTGATAATTTTTCTCTTATATAAGAATCTCATCACTGAAGGGACATGTTATTTTGAGATTTGAGATGAAATCTAAAGTTGATGATTTATTACGCCAAATTATGTCACTTGATGAAAACTCGACATTTAATGAAGAAGAAAAACGATATGGATTCTCTCATCATTAAGTTATATGAAAGTAATTATATATGCAAAAGTGACATTTATTATACATCTTTTGCTTCTTATTTTCATATTTATTAAAGAAAATCTATAAAAGTATAAAGATGCACAAACCAAATCTGATTTTGTCTCACTTGTTTTAAATCTTTGAGTTGATAAAATTCAAATTTAGAACAAATAATCTGATAATTTTTATAAAAAAAATAATAATTTGTTTATATTGGTCAATCTTTTTTTTTTCACACAAATAATATACTTCGGATATTCTAAAAATATTACTACTTCATTGATAATTTCAATTTTTAATTAAACATTAATATTTATTTATAATTTACTTCTAAAATAATTATTTTTCTATCTCTCTAAAAGTAATGCAAATATTTCAAAAAAGAGGTCACTTTAACAAAATCATTTCAAAGATATATATTTATTATCGTCATGTGATATCTTTCTAAGAAGCTATGATTTTGGACCATAGAAACGAAATACTAAATTAATTTGGATTGATATAACTTTTTTCCAAAACATGAATGCATTAGTTTTGGATTGTATTGTTGGACTAGTTAGAGGACTTTGCTTGATGAAGATAGTGCAGAGAAAGGAATAGAATTTTGTGGATGAATAATTGGCCAAAATCTATGATTGAGGCTATCAACAAGGTTTGAAGTATCTAAGTTGAAGAAAAAAATATAGTTTGATGATTAAAAAGAGTGGATCTTATCGAAGTTGTTGACCATAAGCAAGTCGTGTTGAAAATGATGTGCATGAGAGTCTCAAAGAGACATTAAGATGGGTTTTTCTTTTGCTCTATTTCCAAAACCTTGTGGAAATGTGGGCTCTATAAGTCACCATCTACATCAAGTTGGAATTAGGGTTACATGTTCACATTACATGAGAAGTGCCAAGTTTGAGATGGAAAGTATATGGAAAAAAAAAAGAAGAAGATAAGAAATAGAATAAGTTTTATTATTTTTGACATAGGTTGTGTTTTATTATTGTCGGAGGTGACTTGTTATTTTTATAAAAAAAATGTATTAATATTACAGTAAAATTAGTAGTGTATATATTTTTTAAATAATTATAATATTATATTAGTAGATAATGATATTATAATATCACTAAATTAATATACAAATTAAATTTAAATTTATCATATTTATTAAGAATAATTTTATAAAAGATAAGTAAAAATAATCGTTAGTCTTTGAAAAATAAATAAATATTATATTGTAAAAGGTAAATTAGAAGTGAGTAATCAAGAACATAAAAGAGAAATCACATTTGTATAATTATAGATATTTTATGTACTGGAACCTTTAAAAAAAGTTAAGTATACTGCAAGGTTTACTTTATATATACACACACGATTGTTGATGGTGATTTAAATATTATCACAAATGTAATTATTATCACTATAATTTAATTATTTAAAAATAAGTTAATTTTTTATTGTATGAAAAAATTTGTCTATGCACTATCAGTATAAAAAATAAACTAATTGTGTTGTCATATATATACTAATTATTGAGTTTTATAGTAAGTCTTACAAGTTATAGTAATAGTAAGTTTTACTTCATTTATAGTTTAAAAAATAGTTTATGTTGATGTATTGTGTGAAAAGTTATTTAAGATTATAGTTTTCATATAAATTTAGACAGATTGAAAAATGTGAATTTAAACAACTCGTCGGTGTTGTATTTCATTCAATTAATTGCTTGAACTAAAATAACTGAAAAATAGTCTCTTAACTTTTGATTGCCATTTTCTATCTGTTTTGTTTTATAACCCAAATTATGAAACATGTTGAAATAGTTTCGTATTTAGTTTTTTTTTTTTTTATGGTTCAAATTCTAATTTTTTAAAATGATTCATTTTAGAGGTGTAGCTTAGCTTAAATTGAAAAAAAAAATTGTATATATCATGCATAATTTAACAACTCAAATGATTTTTTGGTACATGATTGAACATCTAGACCTGCAAGTATATATTGGGTCAGCATTACTCATAAAAATTATTGCTCACAAACTTTGTTTTATTTATTGTATTTTGAAATGACAATAGATTAAAATAGAAGAACCTTTTGTAATGAATTAAAGGGTGAAGTTAAAAGAAAAAACAAACAAACACACAAACACTCGTTTCCTTTATTTTATATCCTGTATTATTTTGACACCTAATAAATTTGTACAAATACTTTACATTCATTATTTTATTCTTTGATTTTTTTTTTTATAAATATAAAGTTAACACTTTTTCTAATAACACAAACCCATGCATACTTTTCTTTAATCAAGATGAGTAAGCATTTTTGTCATCAATATCTTAACCTATGCTAAACAGAATTATATTATTAAACAAGGTTTAATTAAGCATAGTATTTGATTGTGTATAAAAGAACAGAATCAATGGAAAAGTGTGTATAAAATAAACATTCATACCATAAAAATAATTTGGTATTTTAATTTCACAAAAGCTACTTTATCTTCCTTTCCGGTCAAAGAGGGGCAAACAATAAAAAACGTGGGCTCCATGTACTTTTATTGGCTTCCTTTCTCATGACACATTTTCAAAACGCTATTTAAAAATTATTTACTCTTTAAAGATTAAAATTAAAGAGGAATCAAAGTAAGTGTTAAATATATTTTTGCCTCAATCTTCAAATTAGTCTTTTTTTTTTTTTTAACTTTATACTAATTTAGTCTTTCATCTATAGAAATGCGTATATTTAATCATTTTTATCAAATTTTGTTAAATTTATTTAATATTTTAAGCGTACTTTATAATAATATTTGAGTGAACATTAAAGCGAAGATGTGTCAAACGGTATAAACAATTCAAATACTATCATGAAATGCACTTGAAACGTCAGATAAACTTAATAAAATTTAGTTTAAAATAACTAAATTCACGGATTTTTAAAAATGAAAGATTAAATTGATCAAAAATTTTGAAAAGAGATTAATTCTAAATTTTACTGAAATTTGAAGAACCAAAAACATATTTAACCCCTTAACGTAATACTAATTATTTTTAGACAATCACTTTCTTTTGTAGGGACTTTTCTAATATTTGGACAAGTTATAAGAGTACTATTTTTAACGTAATATTGTTTTTTGTTGAAATTATGAAATAAGTGATAAGTCCTATGTTTTTTATTATTTTAAAAAATTTGAAATAATATAAACAGTAAAAGTATTTTGCACGGAGTAAGTGAGGGGACGCCGTTCACCGACATTTAACGGCGATAATAACTTTATTTGACCAATTTGCCCATCAATCATTACAAAATGACAAACCTCTGTGATTGCTTCTATGTCCCAAAAAATATGGTCCATGCATGTACTCCTCCACTTGCAAAGATAATATATTTGAATTCTCCTTTACTAGTTTTTAATTCAATTTTTATCTTAATTTTTTTTAGGAGTGTTAAAATGAATTTAAATTTGTCATATAAACTGTTTTATTTAAATTGAGTTAAAAAATTAATGCTTTTAAATATGGACCAATTAAATCGATTTACTTAATTTATAAATAAGTTTGAGTTTGGAGAAAGATAAATTCATTCATAATTTATCACAAATAATTCTTTTGTCATTTTTTAATATTTTTATTTTGATTATTTATAATTTTTAATAATATAGGTTGTGTTTTGATTTGTTTTTAATTAGAATGTTGTTCTTTTAATATCTTGATGCTTAGTTTATTCGTTTATTAAATTATATAAGCTAGTATTTAACTTTTAAAAGATTAATTAAATTTAATGAATTAAAGAAATAATTGAGCACACAATTTTATTGTATACAAATTAAATTGTATGATTAATGATTTTTTTAATTAATTAAATTTAATTACACTTTTCAAAAGTACAACACTAGTTACCTTCTCATTATATTATATATTAATTGATAATATTTAATTCATAATTTAATATTAGTTGCTCAATTACTAACTATTATTTAATACATAATCTGAAATTATTAATTATGTACAAATTAAATTATATAATTAATTAAGTTTAATTATATTTTTTAAAAGTTAAACATTAATTACCTTTCTAATGTATCATATATTAATTAATATAATTTGATTCATTATTTAATATTAGTGGTTGAATTATTAATTATTATAATAAATCAATATAAAAATATTCATTATTAAGCTCATTATGCTTCAACATAATCATTATTTATTATATTTATCATTTAATTATTATTTTATATTATCTTAAATAGAATATTTAATTATTTTGTTATACTACTGTTTACACCATTTAAATGGTTTTATTAATCGATTAATTGAATTCTTATTTTTTTAATTGTTACTATTACAAAATTATAAATAAAAATGAAATTTAAAACGTTAATTATCAACTAAAAATGAAATTACAAATAAATTTCCTACAAATATTTCTTTTTTCAAATCATTCAACTGTGATAGTCATATTTTAATCCTCTTTCCTTTTACAAACTTTTTTCATAATAACACTTCTATAGTATGAAAAATAACATTAATATAACACTTTCTATTGAAATCATTGTACATTAGGAAAGGAATTTAATTTAATTTCATATACAATTATAATGTTTTAAAAACGATTATAAACCTAGACTAAAATATTTGAAATTATTTAAATGAAATAAATTATATTTAGATTTATTTAAAGAATTTCCTGCGTTGCACACGGATTTATAGACCCAGTTGTTTTATATGCAACATCATATTGTTAAAATACGTATGCAATTAAGTATAAAAAAAGTTTAGGACAATATCTTATTAGTTTTACTGATTTTTTTTTAAAATTTAATTATTTTTTTTAAAATAAAATAATTATTAATAACAAAAAAACTATTCAGAAAATAAATAAAAATTCTATTATAAAAAACTATATGTACTTTTATTAATAATAATAATAATAATTATTATTATTATTATTAAAAATAAACACACTTATTTCACAATGCATACATTTGCTGTAAGACCCACTTTTCTTTTTGTGCCTTCTCTTTAAAGGGTTGCCCCCCATCTTGTGGGTCTAAGGGCAGGCCCAAAGGGGAGGATCATACCTAATATGCCCCAAACCCTAATTTTGTGCTCTTTTCGTAAAACAGAACCCTTGTGCCTCCTTGAGTAGCCACACTCTCTGTTAGGGTTTGCCTTCTCGCCGCTTCCAAGTCCGCTCAAGCTGTTCCTACTCCACGTAAGTCATCCTACATCTCGTGCCGCTCATTTCTTGGTGTCTTTTCGTGTTTTACCCAACTAAGCCTCTGTGATGATCTTACCTTGTGTTATTTCCGTGTTTTTCCAGCTCCAAGAGTACTCCTCGTTCTGTTGAGTCTGTGTCTACCATCGAGGTCCCGTATTAACCCTTTCCAGGTAAGGGAAGCTAGACCTTACCATATTTTTCGGTAGAATCTGCTTGTTTGATGAGTGTGCGATGATTGAACGACCTGTGTGTGAATTTAATTGATTGAAAATGCCTGTTGAACTGTGTGGGTGAGTGTGGGTGACTGTCACTCGTATGAACAGTGGCGGGCGCTGGTTTTCTCGCTCAAGCGAGCATGCCTCGCCTAGGCGAGGCTGACAGAGGCTCGCCCAAGTTTTCCTACACGAACGGTCGCCCTGGGGACCTGGCTTCATTTTTGAGCGAGGTACAATCTCGCTTAGGCGATAAGGGGCTCGCCTGAGCGAGACCCCGCAGAGGTCACTGTTCCCCAGTCGCGCCCTCGCCTAGGCGAGATTGGACTCGCCTGAGCGAGCCTTGCTTGCTTGAGCGAGGCAGCGGGTAGATTTGGATGTTATTGTTGGGTGGTTCACTGATGTGTGACTTGTTTGTCTGACCAAAATGCTTTACTAGAAGGGTGGCGCGATGATGACATGATTAATATATGATGTTTGAGTTGGAAATGGCATGTTATTTTATTGGGTATGAATTGGAAAGCATGAGTTGTATGATTGGTTATTTATGCATGATGTTAGTATTTGTGAGAACTTTCTAATTGGTTGGCGAAACATGAACTAAGTGTGGTAGGGCGTAATCCCATGACTCTTGTAGTGAGAGATCTTGGTGGCGCCTCATCTATTGGACGTAATTCCATGGACTCTCTTAATGGGAACTCCTGGTGGTGCCTCGACGAAAGAACGTAATTCCACGGGGGGGGGGGGGTCGTGGTGGTGCCTCAGGGCCAGGACGTAATTCCACGAAGGCCATGTGGTGGTGCCTCCTATAAGGGTATAATTCCATGAAGGCCTCGCGGTGACGCCTCATTGCTAGGACGTAATTCCATTGCCACGTGGTGGTGCCTCAGTCACGTATCCGGATAGTCAAGTCTTGGGGTTTCATACATTTTTTATAGATCTGGTGTGATGCTTGTTATTTATGCTTGACTTTGAAGTTACTTGTGAATTGTTATAATATGAGATTCCTTTACTCTAGCTTACCTTGTTGCTTGCTTGTATGTTGTGTGTGGTCTTCTCTATTGCGATGATCATCAACCTTGTTGATGTGAGCAGATGTGAGAACTCCTGGCAGTGGTGGTGATGGTAATAGGAATGTTGCAGCTTGATGGATGGGACATGTGTTGGGCCTACTGTGGGGCCCATTGCTAAAATATTTTATTATTTATGTTTTCTTGTTCGAACAAGACCTAGTGTCTTTAATTGTGTTCTTTTCAGTACTTTTCTGGTTGGGCCATGTGGCCCTTTCTTTGTAATCCAGGTATATTTGATGTATTGTATACTTTCTACCCTAAACCATGTACCCTCTAAATATTCACGTATGTAATGTTTTATCAATTGAGGTTATTCAGTTTTTGGGATGTTATTTGCATATATTATTGTAGCATTTCAAAAGACTTTTATGAATTTTTTTCCTATAATTTATTATTCACAAATAAACTCTTGAAGAAAAAGGAATATCTGAACTTTCCAAAATTATGTTAAAAAAGTATTGATATTCTTTTAATTTTATTGTAGAACATCAAAATGTTATGGAAATTTGAATAATATATTTGTTGTTTTTTTTTTTTAATTTTGTAAGAAAAATTGAAGAGATGATATATGCCTAAATTATGCTTTCAAAAACTGTCACGGGTCTAAAGTGTTCATTTAGTTTGCATAGTAAATAAATAGATAGATATATTATATACTAAAATATACTTTAAGTTTAATGAATATTTAAATTATTATATTAAAACTATGCTAAAATCATATTTTATTAAATAAAAGTATAAAACATTTTATACTGATAATATGGAGTCATTAAACTACAATAAAAGTCAATGAATGCGTTGTATAACAGAAAAATGGTAGGTATGTAATGAACTTTGTGTAAAATATTTTCAGTGATTTGAATCCAAATCAATATATACACATTAATTCCAACCTTATATCTTCATCAGTTAAATTTTATTATTATTTCAACATTTATTTATGATATATCAATACATAAAATATAAAAAAATCCATTGCAAACCATTTTTTTATGGGTTACGTGATTGGATTGAAGGGGTTATCATAATATGTCACTCTCGTTAAATTTTTTTTTTCATATTGAAGTAAATATTTAACAAATCAAATTTCAGAAATTTAGTCTATGGCGTTTTTGATGATGAAAATTTAGGTTGTATTAAAAAAAAAAAACTATTTAAAAATACTCATTAAATAACTATGTATTAGTGTTACATTATCTTGACTTAGTGATGATGATGATTGTGTAACGTGATATTATGTTTATATTGTTTTCGAAATACTCATTGTGTTGGTGAGAGAATTTCAAAGAACTCCACAACTTAGATAAATTTTCAAATAAATATTGATAATTTTAGTTTTTTTATGCAACGGGGAACAAAAGATATTCTTAAAAATTCTTTCGTGTTCTTTTCAAGTATCCATCAATCATGATTGTGTTTTCAGTGATATTAGGTCTTTTTCTTATTGATAATGTTTTATTGTATATTTTTATTTTTTTTTCTTTATATATATATATATATATATATATATATATATATATATATATTATAAGAGTAGGTTTATATTAACGGTTGACTTGACTTTTTGACTGATTCATAAATTATTACAAATACAACAAATATATAGAAAGAAAGAGATCTCCTATCTTCATAAATATTCCAAAAATGTAAGACTGAAATATTATACTACTCAGTAATGACGTTCAAATGGAAACTTTTTGAGAAAAAAAATTAAGCGATTTTTTTTTACTATTTTCCGAAAGATTCTTGACAATTGGAGAACTTAATTATAAATTATTAAAACTTTTGAGGTCCAAATTTGAAACAAAAAAAAAAATTATATAACATAATTACACATTCATGTAATTGATTTTTTTAAAACAATAATTATTTATATTATTTATGTATGTGAATTATTGTTAGGGAAACTTGTACTTAATCAAAGTTTAGATAACCAGTCATTATTTAAGATAATTTATTAATTTATTATTTTACTTGTGATAATTAACTATGATATTAAGTAATAAATTGTATTTAAATAATGTTTCACTTCACAATATAATCAATTATCTTTTAATTCAACATAATGAATTTTGAAAAAAGTTAAGGTTCTAAATAAAATATGTGCAAACTAAAAAAAAAACCTATATTAACTACATGATTCACATATATAAAAGAAAAAAAAAATACACACATACTTTGTTCTAAAAACAATTTAAATTTCAAGAATCTTGATCAACACTAACTTTATTGATAACTAATTTTGCCTACATTATTTAGTTATTAAGAATAGGAAACTCAACGATTGAATTAACTAGATTAACCTTTTAATAAGAATTATTCAATATATGCAATTTGGTTCACAATCTTTTTCATGTACTATGGGGTAATTATTTAAAAAAGGTGGTAGTATATGGAGTTTGCTTAAAAAGCTCACTTATATGGTTGGTATAGTATTAATGATAGTTGTTATCTTATCTATTTTATTAATGGAGATTTTCTTTATATTTAATTTTCTATACATAAATTATTACCATTTTATTCTTTATATCTTTTAACTGTTTTTGTATAATGATCCACTCATAATGAAAAACTATTCACAACCCAATTATAAAAAACTAATAAAAATGTTTTTTTTTATATATATATAAACACATTATACTTTAATATAACTTTTAGCAATACATTTTATATTAACGATTACATTTTTTATTTCTAATTATTATATTATTGTTATTATTTTGTAAAAAAATATGATGTATTTGAAAGTTAAGTTAGTTTTACAAAATAATTGGAATATCTTATATTAATATATGTTATTTAGTTAAAAATTCGAAATTTAAAAAAAATTTCAAGGATAATTTATTTTATTAAAAAAAGTAAAACAATCAATTCTTACACAAAAAAGGTACAAATTTAAAGTTTTCCATATCTTAACTTTTTCTTTACATGTACTTGACGTGTTCAATTGTAATTGAGATATCATCATGGATGTGTCATTAAGTTAGTTCGGTTTACATTGAAATATAATCAAAGATGCCGATGAGGAAAATTTTGACTAACTTTAATTAGAAAGGTTTTTACCAATATCTTTTAGAAGAATTTTATTTGACGTTGATAGGTAAATAAACAAAATTCCCAACAATAAAATAAAAAAGGAATAAGTATACTTTTGTCCCTTAATTTTTAGTGAAGTTTGGGATAAGTCCATTTCAAAATTTTGAACAGTCATTCATCTTTCGAAATACGTAAATTTAGTCATTTTAATCAAACTTTGTTAAGTTTATTTAAAATTTCAAATGTATCTCATAATAATATTTAACTTAACATTAAAGTAAAAATATGTGAAATATTATAAACAATTCAAATACATCCTGAAATATATACGAAACATTAAATCATCCAATAAAATTTGATTAAAAGAATTATATTCACGTATTTTAAAAGAAAAAAAACTAAATTAATATAAAATTTTAAAATAAATTAATTCAAAAATTTACTAAAGAATAAAAATATATTTAACCCAGTAAAAAAATATTAATATAAGAAACTAATTATAATCAACATTACACTTTTTCTTTAAATTAAGTGGTTAAACATGACAGCAGAACTGTCCTATCACGAAAATATATTATTGAAAGAAACACTCTCTCTTCTTCTTAGTTGATTAATGTAAGTTAAAATAATTGTAGATTCCGTGGTTAAACAATAATTAAGCCTAAATTTTAATTCGTTCGTACTCTTAAAAATCCACTTATCTTGGGAAAATCTCATAACGCATAACTTCGAAGTTCACTCTTGGCATGGTTGAAAATGGGAGGAAGAAGGAACACGCGTGTCCCACACCATGGTCCACTGATTTTGACACACTGCAAAAAAAGAACAAGAACAATTAATTTCCAAATTTACTTTTCATGTGTCACGCCATCAAAACCAGTACCACTCTCCACACGTGTGGCCTATAAATCGATCTCACTCATCTCAACACTTCCATTATCTCTTTCACTCACTCTCTTTTCTGCTCTGCTGTGAGGGCTCCGATATGCTCTCTCTCGCTGCATTTCACCGTTCGCGGTTCCTCTTTTCTTTCTTTATCGCTGCGGCAGCGGTTATCCGCTGCGTCGCGGCTGCAGATGCCACCGTGGAACCCGAAACGGTGCATTTCGACACCGGAGGTTTGAGCAGAGAGGTTTTTCCCAAGGGCTTCATATTCGGAACGGCGACGTCTGCGTATCAGGTCGAGGGTATGGCCCACAAAGACGGTCGCGGCCCAAGCATTTGGGACGTTTTTATCAAAAAGCCCGGTTCGTGAACATTCTCAATTTTAATTAATTATTTTTTTAATTTAATTATATATTTACCTCTCAATTATATACTAAGTCAAATCTCTTCACTTGCTTTTTTTGATTTTTGTTTATTTTAATAATCTACTGCACAATGCGACACAGTACAAAATACGTTTTTTTTTTTTTGGTCAGTAAAAAGACTGTTAATTTCACTATCACGGTGTGTTCTGCGTTGCATTTTCTGGTGAAAAGCAAGATGCGAATGTCACGAACAAGAACAACGTGTGAAAATCGGTTTGGTAGCTTAAAATATGATAGTGGTAATTAATATTCAAAATAAAATTCTTAATAATAACAACATAGATTTGTAAAAAAAAAAGTAAATTAAACAACACAACTTCATAAATAAATTTAAAATAATATATTTTTTCTCTTACATGAAATCTTGTTTGATTAAATACAAAACAGGTATTGTCGCAAATAATGGGACGGGAGAAGTTTCTGTTGATCAGTACCATCGCTACAAAGTAAGTGGCTTTTTTTTTTTTTTAACGATGAATGTTGTTTAATATTTGTTATTTATTTATTTTAATGTGCTGATTTCTTTGCTATAACTGCATGGACTTAAATTGTCTATTACAACTGAATACTTAGTAGTAGTAAAATGTATATGAATGTTCACAATATATCTCTGTTTTTGTGTATTATATTTATAAAATTTAATAGATCGAAAAACTGGTATTCGGTTCTTTGTTGGAGAAATGGCCAATTAGGTATAAAATATGTGGGATTTTGCCAATTTAATATTTGAAAGAATGAAAAATCTGATTTAATTTTTTGAAAATATGATTTATTGATAAATTTAATATCGAGCTGATCTTCAAAATTACAGTTTTATAATAAAATGATCCCACACAATTTAATATCAGGACTTTTTATAAACTGCGATTATTTAATAATTTTCCTTCTTTCCTTTTCAATATTCCAAAAAATAGCTATTTTTCAGTTGGACCTCTACAGCCTCAAACTCTACCGGCCCAAGTTGACATGCATGGGCTTTCTTTAAAGTTTTACATTTAGTTTTTTTTTCTCTTTTTTACATCTTAATTTTGCTAAAAACTTTACACATTTTTTCTATTTTCCTCTTTCCATTATTTGCCAAGTTTATTACATTCATTTTCCGCAAAAAAAAATTAAAAAATTTAAAGCTTTTTTAGATTAGAAATGAAGACTGAAGAGTGCCAGTTGAAGTCAGATGAAGTGCGTTTGGTTATATTGTAAATTTCATATAGTTTTGCTAGGTAAATTTTGGGTCTTCTTGTGCGGACCAACACAATTGTTAAGGTTGTAAGCATGCTTGCCACAACTTTTTTTCTCAATTTAAAAAAAAAAATCACTTTTTAAGAGTTTTTCATTTGTTTATTTAAGTTTTTTTAAAACAATAAGAAACTAAAAAAAATCTAAAATCTAATTAAAATCAGAGAATTTATTTGAAGTACTTTCTCGTAAAAATCATTTAAAGATTTTTTTTATGGTAATAAACAAATGTATTTTTTTTTCCGTTTTTAAAATATCTGAGAAATAATTATTGAATTATTTTACATCTGAATTACCCATTTTCTAAATTTGTAAGAAGGGGACCCTATGTTTATAGGTTCAAAGGCCTTTCTGAACTTTTTTGACCTCCAACTGTAACTTGTTTCATATATGTATTGTGATTGATTTATACCTGTAGTTCTTCTCTGCTACAAGGAACAATGTGACATAAAGTATGCTTAATCCGCAGGATGATATAAATCTCATGTCCAAGCTTAATTTTGATGCTTATCGGTTCTCAATCTCGTGGTCCAGAATCTTTCCAAGTAATTTGGCAATATTTGTTTTACTTATTTAGCCATAGCTGAATTAGATTGTTAAACTCCCTTAATAACAGAGTTTCAATTTCACCACTACTGCAGATGGTACTGGCAAAGTAAATTGGAAAGGTGTGGCATACTACAATCGGTTGATCGATTACTTACTAAAAAAAGGTAACTTTTATAGCATACTTAGTTTATGAAATGTAGTGTTCAACTTACTGTTATTGATCATTTGTTCCTCATTGACTGTCTGCAACTATTGCAGGTATTACCCCATATGCAAACCTCTACCACTATGATCTTCCATTGGCACTTGAGGAGAGGTACAACGGATTATTGGGTCGCCAAGTTGTGTAAGTACCAATATATATACACAAAAGAATAAAATTGAATAGTTGATCTTTTAAAGGCATGCTTTTACAAATTTCCCGTAGCGTAATACTTGTAGTAAGACTGATAAAAAAGTATATGTTGACATGTTAATAAATACAAAGAAGTATAACTAACAAGAATGCTCAAATTACACAGGAATGATTTCGCAGATTATGCAGAATTTTGTTTCAAGACTTTTGGAGACAGAGTTAAGAATTGGATGACGTTTAATGAGCCTCGTGTGGTGGCTGCTCTTGGCTATGATAATGGTTTCTTTGCCCCTGGAAGGTGCTCAAAAGAATATGGGAATTGTACAGCTGGTAACTCAGGCACTGAGCCTTATACTGTTGCACACAACTTGATATTGTCACATGCAGCTGCTGCTCAAAGATACAGAGAGAAGTATCAAGTAATCTTAATATATCTAATCCTTTTGTTTAAGTAAAGTTCTCTATAATGGTATATTCAAGAAAAAATAATAAGAAATTAAAATGAATTGCTTTTCTTCCATGAATTAAAATCAACTTATGCATTTAAACAGAAGGACATAAGTTGATTTTAACTTCTTGGAAAAATTCAATTCGTTCTTTCTTACTGTGTTTATACATAAGTGTATCCAAATAAAATCTTAATGAGGAGGCTAAAATGTTCTTATGTGATGATGAATGTTCTTGTTTTAGGAAAAGCAAAAGGGAAGAATTGGAATCCTCTTGGATTTTGTTTGGTATGAGCCTCTTACAAGATCAAAGGCCGACAATTATGCTGCTCAAAGAGCCAGAGACTTTCATTTGGGATGGTAAAATCATTTAGCATTTGCTTATTGTCGATCCTACGTTACATGTTCAAGTATTTACTTTGAAATGCGAACTCTATCTCCTGTGAAAACTTTCACACACTCGATAGCAATTATAGAGCTTAAATTCACCAGGTTCCTTCACCCCCTTGTTTATGGAGAGTATCCAAGGACTGTTCAAGAAATTGTTGGAGAAAGACTCCCCAAATTCACCAGTGAAGAAGTTAAAATCGTGAAGGGTTCGATTGATTTTGTTGGAATCAACCAATATACTACCTACTACATGTACGATCCTCATCAATCAAAACCTAAAGTCCCAGGCTATCAAATGGATTGGAATGCAGGGTTTGCTTGTAAGTCAATGCTTCCTTTAGCAATAGATTACAATATTTTCAGTGCATTTCCATAACTAGCTTTTTTTGTTTTGTTGAACACTGAAGATGCAAAGAATGGAGTGCCAATTGGTCCAAGTGTAAGTTTGAACTTAGTGAATTATATTCATCACTTTAAATAGATACAAGTGCCCCTCCTACCATGCATTGACTAACTTATATAAGTTGAATTTTTACAGGCTAATTCTTATTGGCTTTACAACGTACCATGGGGCATGTACAAATCACTGATGTACATAAAGGAACGTTATGGAAACCCAACAATGATCTTATCTGAAAATGGTAAAATTACATAATGTTTCTGTTTTCACTTTTATTTATAAAATGACTTTTGTTTTGAATTGTTTACCAAAAAGTATAAAGGAGCCACTGGCTGTATGGTTTTAACTACTATTGCACATATCTTTGAAAACAAGACGCAGATTGAAAATAAAATGACAATTTTGTAATCAAATTAAATACAAAAACGTTTCCTCAAAGTAAATGAACTTCTAATTTCATGCTTTGTCTTTCACTGTCATGTATGTAGGCATGGATGATCCGGGTAATGTGACCCTTCCCAAGGGTTTGCATGACACCACAAGAATAAACTATTACAAAGGGTATTTGACTAACCTCAAGAAGGCTGTTGATGATGGAGCAAATGTGGTCGGCTACTTTGCATGGTCTTTGCTGGATAACTTTGAATGGAGGTTAGGTTACACATCAAGGTTTGGAATTGTTTATGTTGATTTCAAAACCCTCAAGAGATACCCCAAGATGTCAGCATACTGGTTCAAGAAGCTCATTGCCAGAAAGAAGTATTAATAGCTGAAATCATGTTTTAATGGTTTTGGCTGAGTTAAAAAGTGCCTCTGTAACTGTAATCATGTGACTTGATTAATACAAGTCTTAGAATAAAATTATCTTTTATGACAGTAACTTGCTTTTTGTCTTGCATAATATTGTTCAATGTTTTGTTTGTTTCCGTAAATTCTTTAAAATATGTGTGCGGATTAGAAAGTTTAAATAACATATGAGTGGGGCCTTTCCATACTTTGCAATATTCAGCTAATAAACTGGATCACTTTATGGCCGACACATTGATGAATGGTCAATTTCATTTCAGAATTTATGGTCTAGTTTACTTTACATAAATGATATTTTAAAGCAATGTTGGTTAGTTTAGTGTTAGTTAATCAATGGGTGTTAATGATCTACCATGTTTATTTAATTTATACATCAAAGTTATTATTTAAAATATATGAATTAAATATTAAATTATATAATTTAACATTTTTTTCAAGGAAGTGTAGAAAAGTTTACCACCCTGTTTGTGTCGGAAATGATGTTCCTGTTTTTGACGATGTACAATCATGATTTTGTGGTCAATTTATTAGATTTATTGTTAATGTATTAGATGCCTTCTGTATGCAACATATACATTATTTTTCTATAACAAGGTCAAGATAATGATAAAAAATACAAAACATATTATGTACATAGTGAAATCTTTATTTTTTATCTATTATATAAGGAGGAGATAAATTTTATTCTTTTACGTTCTCCCTTTTTTACTGGATATTTTTAAACTTTATAGTGGGTATGATCTTTTAAGGAAGTGATAAAGTATACTAGGAGATTTAAGCAAAAAGTTGAAAAATATATTGATTTGTTTTTTTCTTTATATTTTCAGGTAAACATGTCTGATTATATGTAATGAATTTTCAAAATTTCATTGTCTTGCCTGTCCAAATGTTAGTGTGCAGAACATGCTTTGCTGCTTCAAAAGAATTTACGGTTAGAGGAGTAAATTCTTCAAAAAAATTTGTACTTACTTTTCTATAATAATTTTTTTAAAACAGCGAAGCATTTTCTGCACACAACATTTGGACAGTCAAGAAAATAAAACTTTAAAGACTCATTGCATTGAAAATATACATGTCTACCTAAAATATAAAGGAAAAACAAATCAATATACCTTTCAACTTTTTACTTAAACTTCCTTGCTATTACACTTTATCGCTTCCTAAAAAAAAATACACACAACAAAATTTCAACATATCCGATGAAAAATGAAGGATTTAGAATAATAAAATTTATCCTCTCCTTATATAATAAATAAAAAAATATAGATTTCAAATACGTGCATAACATGTTTTGTATTTTTTATCACTATCTTGACCTTTGTTACAAAAGAATAATACAAATATTGTAAAAGACAACTAATACATTAACAATAAATCCTATAAACTTATCACAGGATTGTACATTGTAAAAAAAAGCAGCATCCTCTGGAACACAAATAGGATATAAACTTTCCTACAATTCCTTGAAAAAAAACATGTTAAATTATATTAATTTAATATTTGATTCTTATAATTTAAAGAATAACTTTGATGTAAACAATAAATAATAAATATGGTTGGTCATTAACACCCATTCATTAACTAATACTAGACTAAACAATCTTTCTTGGTAAAAAGAAACTAAAAAAATGAAAAGACTTGTAGATGATTACAAATGATCAATTGTCCACCATCCTTGCATCCAAAACACTAGTTAAATATATACATAATAAATAACCGATTATATGCTAATATATAACATATATGTTATATAACATATAACACTTAATATTTATGTTATATGTTGCTCACTTCAAAACACCAATTAAATGCAATAATAAATAATAAATAACTGGTTATATGTTAAACATTAACCTATAACACTTAACATATATATTACATGTTAAGTAACCGGTTACTTAATATATATACAAATAATTAATAAAAATAATTTAATATAATATTAATAATAAATAATTTTAAATAATAATAATTATTATAAAATAATAATAATAATAATACTTTAATATAATTTATCTTTTTATTAATTAATTTATTAAAATTTATTAAATAGTAGTTTTTATAATTTTATATTTTTAACTAATCTAAAATTCATTTCATATACATTTATCATTAACGTATTTTAGTAATCTTCAAATTTTGTCTATTATAACCTTTTATTTTGTTTATAATGACTCAAATTACTTACTAACTTTCATATAATTCATTTTCAAATTTATTCACTTTATTCTCTAAATTCACACGAAGAAACAAACATATTGATTCACTCAAATCCATCTTTACACCCTTTCCTAAATTCATTTTTCATGAGAACACTATCGGAGAGACAAATGCATGACTCCCATAGGTCTCTATTACAACAACAAAGATAAAAAAAAAATCGAACGTTTTAGTTTCGTATTGATTTTATTTCTTGAATTTTAAACTTCCTATTTCATGTGGAAGTGATTAAAGTTCAATATATAAGTGTTATTAAATATGTAAATTATTTTTTAAAATTTAAAAAAAATGTTGAAATTATAATATAAGATTACTTTTCACCATTACAAAAAAAATTAATAAAATTTGATTTGTAAATGTAGATAGAAAAAACGAGACAAACTAAACAATATACAAATAAGTAAACACAATAAAAATAAAAAAATAATGACTGAAAACAAAATTTTATACTAAATGTTAGATTAGTGCATGAAATAGAAATTTACATAAATTCAATATGTATTAGGACACCGGTTAGGAAGACCTGTATTAAGAAAATGGTATCTCATTAAATTTAGTTTTGAAATATTTTATGATAGATTTTCAAACACAACTTGCTCCCCCGGTTTTCTTGGACATGTAAGTCGCTATTTTAACAAAGAATTGTTCTGTTTCAAAAATTGAAGTTGAGATGTAGCTTTTGTAAATGTTGCTGAAATAATCTCTTAATCCTTTATGTTTTTGGCATTTAATGTTGCCACAAATTTCAGAAATATTTCATTATTATTTTTATCCAAAATTATTTAGTTGATATTTCAATTTTTTTATCTCTAATTTGTGAAAATAGATATAATTTAGTCATGATTTTTAAAAAATTAATATAATTTCAATTTCTTAAAACAAATAATAGATTTTTCATCAAATATGATATTAAGAGTATATTAATTTCAATAACAAAACATCTTATTTACAACTTTAATTATGATAAATTTTTTTGATAATTTAAAAATAAAAAATCAAATTACATTAATTTTTCACAAATCAAAATTAAATTGTATCGATTTATAAAAATTAGAATTAAATTAAGATTAAAAAATTAAAAAAATAACGTAGACATTTTTTTAACAAAAATAACAACCAAATAAGTAATTAAACTAAAATTCTACTGGGATAATACAAACCTCCTATGACAATGTCACTAATTTCAATGCAAACGTTCGTTTTGATGTTTTCTTATTGCAATAGTTAATCTAAGAATAATTTCTATTTAAGTTATAATTAATTGATAGTTCTCACTATTAAGCTCTGAGAAATGAAGTCAAACTTTCCGCAGAACAAAAAATATGGACATGTACATATTCAGAATGATTACACTCTAGAAAAGAAATGCAAAAGTGTTCTGTTGTTATTACTCCCCGTTTTCTTCCTGTTGCTTCTTCTATTGGATTTCTTTTTACTTTCACTTCTTCCTTTCAAATCAGCAATTATCTTAGGCTCAGAAGTTACACTTTCTGGGGATTCCACTGTCAAACATACATAAGATTTTTCTGCTTCAGTCACTACTGAAACCGGTTCATAGGTGGCTTCAACTTTATCTGATAAAGTGTTCAGAAATTTCCTCTTCTTTAAGAGATTCCCGTCAGACCCCTCTTCTTGAAAGTTATCTGGAGACATGCACAAGTCAGTATATTCCATGCTGCTTGCAACAGAAATCTTTTCAACATTCTCCTTTGTCTGATATCTTTCCTCATTTTTTCTTATCCTAAATGGATTGTTATCAGGAACCTTCAAAGGAGTGTTATCAGATACAATGGTCTTTTCTTCTGTTCCAACTGTTCCCAAAGGCATGATTAGTTTTTCAAGTGCCAAGGCTTCATTGGAATACTTGTCTTCATCTAAAAGCCTTGTGACTGTTGAGAAAGAAAGTGTTATTATAAACATGCCATAGTTAAACATATACGCCATGCTAGCAAAAACATGCATAAACTTAGCAATGTATTTACACAAGTTGTGAAGATATCCAAAGTTTTCACTTGCCTGTACTATTTTCTCTGGTGTATTGGGAAGCAATGATTGAGAAGCTATTCTTTGGCCTAGATGGTGTAGGAACTTCAACTTTCTGGACTTGATCAAAGCTTTGGAGATCAGTGGGGTGCAGAGGAAATCTAGAAGTTTCAGACTTATCAAAGGCTTTCTTAGTTGATGGATTCAAGTTTCCTTCAGCAATTGCTTCGACTATAGATGGGGGAATTTCTCTAATTGCATTAGTCAAAGAAACAACGATATAAGTTGAACAAGCATAAGTGTTAAAATTGGCCATATATTCTCTTGGAAGTGCTAAAAACTACTTAGAAGACACGATAAAGGATACGGCCCCAAGAAATCGAGATTCCCATCATGTGACTCAAGAAAATTTTGTGGGAGAGGCTTCATGTGTTTCAGTTCTTTGGCAGTGGTATCGTATCTACATAGATATTCCAGAAACAAATGCAGTCATTGACAAAATTAACAAATAATCATTATAGAATTAGGAAAGAGTTTTAGTAGTGGTACATTCGAGCATGCTGAAAAACTGCAACAGCCTCTTGAAAGGTTTTGGCATAATCTTCAGGCATTTGGTTACCTTTCTCGAGCTTAAGAACAGACAATATCTGTTAAAGTGTTGATGCATTAGTCACAACGAAACTGAATATGAACCTTAACTATGATATCTCCGAGGCTGTATCAGCTACCAGGTTATCTAGACTTGTAACAGTAGAAGAAAAAAAAACACAAATGTATTGGCTTCTGCTATATATGGATGTGGTAGTGACTTGTGTGGAATATAAATTCTATATATTTCAAATTTCCCGATTTTACTAGATATGTGAACTCATTAACTACAAACTGGAAAATGCCCTCACTAGATTTCTGTTCAAATTCCTTTGGACAAGCAATAAACCTTGATGTTTTTTAGGAGATGAGAACATACTTACACGATCTAAGTTCCGATACTTGGAAACCAAAGCATGAGCTCGAGCAATACCAATTCCAGGAACAGATGGAAGAAAATCACAGCCAGCTAAGACACACATACCTGGAGAGGTGAAAGAAAAAAAACACTTAGTAGATTATCCTAAACCAGAAAGCATGAGACTTCTTTTCTATGACGCAAACAACAAAGAACTCTTCAGAAATTATTAAAATCTCTTGACAAAAATCCTAAATTACCAGTCACCTCAAGTTAATGTATCCAACATTTCAAAGCACACAGATCCAGAACAAGGTCTTTTACTCTAGTTCCAAGTTTATTTTCTCTTTTTCCTGACTGATGATAAGACATTTATGCATCAAGACCTAGAGCTGTTATATGAAACCATCTACATATGTTCATCGTTGGTTACAGAGAAACCTTGATCATTTCATGCATTAACTCATTATCGAAATCCATGTTGAACTACAAAATTTACCTGTGAAAAGTTCCATGTTGAAACTCCGAAACGAAGGTCTACCAAACTCAGCCGAAAATACCTTCTTTAACTGTATTCTTTCACCATTCCCATTTCGGTCCATCTTAAAAATAATCTGTTCAAAACCACCGGAGTACAATCCAAAATACAGTTATATGAAACTGGATAGAGAAACAGTAATAAATCAAGATATAATAAAGCAGTAAACCTCCACGCACAAGTTCATGTTATTGAAATTCTTACATCTGGACAGCCATATGCTATAAGATCACTATCTTCAGTGATCACTGCTGCAACCCCACCATTTTTTACCCCAAGGTGAGATAAGTACGCTAACTGAGCATCTGCTTCATATGGAGCTACAACGAACTCAATTTTCTCTGCTTTCAGGGTCTGCAAGGAAATTATGTAATGGAATTACCCTAGAATATAGATTAATTAATGATGAACCAGTCCGAAGTCTGTACAACAGAAAAATGTTTACAGCATACCTGGATTAGCTTATGTGCCATAACCGGAGTAATATTCACTGCTCTCTGCACACAAAACAAAGATACTTGTATTGTGTTGACTCTTTGGCACAAACAGTACATAAAGGAAAATGAAAGGCAGAATCCTTAATTACCACCATGATGATAACAATTAGATACACAACAAAATGTAGATGTAGTTCCTTAAGGGTTGTTGGTGTTGCTCTATAGTTAAAATGAAAGTTTTGCCTAAATAATATGCGTACTAAATGTTTACAATAAAGGTCAGTATTTGATCCTGAGATAAAAGATTAACTTTGATTAGATAACAGGTCCAAAAACACGTGAGAATTACAACTAAGTTTTGTCCTTAGATTACTTGCTAGCATTGTGCATTGCTTAATTTTTCATTCTTTCCCACTTCAAACTACCCATGACTACTCCAATAAAACTCAACATTTATCATATTAAGACAGCATGCTATTACATGCTAAAGACAAATCTATATAGTATCAGCAATTTCCTCCAAACGGACCAATGCTGTGCTGTTTACTTGTTTTTTCAAATCTAAGAAATTCTTCTACCTGGAAGAGCTCTGAAGCTGCAGCAACATTCCCTTCTTTGAGCTTCGTCATTGCCAATTCTCGATTAGCCCTTCTTTTTCTGCAAGTAATCACACACAAAGATTCACCTCAGTGAAAGGAAAGATGTGAAGCGAGAAAGAAACCAAAAGAGTAAAAACTTCATCCAAAACCTAAGACTTCAGAAAAGGAAAAAAAAAAACATGCCTGTTCCTTTCTTCCTCCGTTGCTGCCTTGCAAGGAACATTGCCACCATCAAAAACAACAACCGGAGTTATTTTATAGAAGCGAAGCAAGTTCACTCTATGCATAAAGTATTCAATATATCGCAACTTCCTTACACTCTCGGAATCAAGACAAAGCTCCATACTACACGAATAAGCTGAAAAATAAAAATGTCAACTTCAACTTCTCACCATTAACTACCCAAAAATTGAAAACCATTCACACAGTTCAATACTCAACACTCACCCCCTTTATGCAGCCACGAATACGCATCAATACCCACCTACAGATTTTGCAAAGTAAGTGAACATGTACATTCCCCAGATAAAATCATGCGGAAAAATCGAAACTTAAAACAATGGGGTTGGTTCTTACGCGTTTTCCGGCATACTCCTTGATGTGGATAGGTTCGATGTAAGGTTTCATGAACCTCAGGAGATCCTTGATGCCCATTTCCAATGTCCTAGGTCTTCTGTTGCTTTCTGGGCTTTGTTTTGGGTTTATTCGAATTTTCTTCGTTTTTGTTTTAATGGTCCGAGAATTTTAATTCTCGTGCATATAAATAGGAAGGCAGAAAATGGCGGGAAGAACGCTACTGAAAACAAAAACACGAGGGACGTGAAAAACTGTGTTATTGTTACTTGTCGGTGACAAAAGTTTGTGGACAGTCCAATGAAATATGTTCACTAAGTAAGGTTAAGACGTGTTCGATTCGGATTGGTTGGTATGAGAGGGTTATTATGGTAATTCAGTTAAAATATTTACCGCCATTGAGTTTGAATCGCGAAAGACTTGCTTCGCGCTCTTTTTGGTTTTTGTTACTTAAAAAATTAGTTCAAAATGTAGTATTTTTCTAATTGAAACTAAAATATATTAATAAAAATTAGTAATTCTATTTTTTTCCGATAACTACATATATATATATATATATATATATATATATATATATATATATATATATATATATATATATATATATATATATATATATTAGGATTGAAATATATGGATTGTATTCAACCTAATCCATAATAATTTCTATCTTAAATTTTAAAAGCTATTTTTTGTCTATAATTATAATACAACATTGTACTTTACATAATTTTGATTGTTATGATAAGTGCTCAATTGTTATAATTTTTTACTTTTTGAAAATTTTAATACGTTGATTTTAAAATCATTAAATTCATAGGTAAAATTCATAAAATTAATTATTCTTTGTAGAGCGTGAAATCTTACTTTAACTGTTTACAAGAACCTGTTTTTTGTGTTTCAATAAATGTAAGAAATATATATTGCAAAAAAAAAAAATATCATACTTTTAGCACCCTAAAATTTTATTAGAATGTATAGAAGTGAATAAATATATTTTTACTTTTTATGTTATTTATTGACACCATGAAGAACTAAGTAACATGTTATTTTAGGATTCCATATCAACATGTTATTTTAATTATATATAAGAAATTAAAATAAAATATATAATTTCAAATTTAGAAAAATTATTAATTTTAATTTTAGATACTTTGATATATAAATTTATATATGTTTTTTCAATAAATTATACAAATTGAAGAAAGAAAACCAGAATGCCTCTTGTTCTAACAGAAAGAAGCCGCAGCGTAAACCATTTCAGCACACCAAACCTTTAAACTCACACTCTTTCACTCTTTCTTTTCACACTTTTTCCCTGAAACTCAGAAGAAACCCTAACAATCCCAATGCGATGACTCCTCGCGTCGACGATTTCGAAAACGACAATCTCTCCTCAACCGACGACGATGGTGACGACGGCTTCAAGGAGGATATGGCCGCGCTCTCCCGAGCCTGCATGATCGTCGTCCCTGGCTCCGATGATAATTTCGCAGCTGAAGACGATGTTCCGTCGTTGGACCCTCTCACTGATGCAGGCACTGTCATTGTTCCCGTCGCCACCGACTCCGACTCCGACTCCGACTCCGACGACCAGGATGACCTCGAATGTCTTAAGAGAGTGCAGAGTGTATACCAGCCTCTGTCCGTTCTTCCGCCGCTTGAGTCGACGGTGGCCGTGTCTGACGACGACGATGACGTGGATGACCTCGAGACAGTGCGCGCCATCATGAAAAGGTTTGGCGACTACAACGAAGGTATTTGAGTTTCCTGTGTGCGTTGTCGTTGTTGAATTTTGATTTCTAGTTTCTGAATTTGGAATGTGAATCTAAGGGAAATAATAATGCTAGGTGAGCTATAAGTAGATAATAAAATATAGATATTGGTTGGTGGTTGGAACTTGTTGATGTTTAAGCAAAATGGGTTTTGCGGTAATTAAAAGTGAAGGAAAGACTGTATAGTCATATATCTAAAATTAACATTGGATACATGCATGTCTTAACTGAACTGTATTTGACTTTTGAAACGATGCCTTGAAATGAGTTTTAGGTGTCTCTTGTGTAGCTGAATTTGGATGTATGTTTCTTTGATTATGGTCGCCTAACTGAATTCATCGTACAAAGCTATTGTATTAAGCTTTATAAGCTCTTATCAGGTACTTTTTGTAGTTTCTAGTCAATGCAGGATCTCAGTCTTCCCTAATAACGTACTATTTCTTGTCAAAGTGAAAGTGGGAATTGGTTTTTACCTTATAATGTTTATATATTCCCCAAGTTGTCTTGTTGGCAGTTCTGTTTTAGGACTTTGTTATTATTTATTTATTTTTGTAACAAAAACTTGGAATGATGACAATATTAGGTTTGCATGAAGGTGGGATAAAAAAGTTGGTTGCGGAGAATCAGATCTCCAGCATGGGCTGTGAGGGTGACATCGGTAATGGCTCGACCCATTTCGATTCTGATGGTGGTGCCACAGAGGAGTTGATTGAAAACATTGAAATGCAGCTTAGTGATTTTGTTGAGAGTTCTGAACCTGATGCCTGGGAGTCATCTAGATTACAACAGAAAAGATTGAGCTGTCCTCCTGTTGTACAGTGTTTTATTGACGCCATTAAGACAAATAGGGATTTGCAGAGATTTATTAGAGGTAAGTTGATTGAGCTTGAGGCTAAAATTGAGGAAAACAAAAAGATAAGGAATAAAATTAAAGTTCTTAAGGACTTCCAGGCTTCATGCACTAGAAGAACAGGGAACGTGTTATCACTGAAAAAAGATCCACGTGTTCAATTAATATCTGCAAAAAGGTCTCCAAAGAAGTTTAAGGTTAGTTGTATGATGCTTTTATTGTTTACTGAAGTGTTAGTTATTGTTTGTACTGTTTCATCATGAATGATTGTACTAGTCATATATAGATATATTTATCTCTGGGTAGATTAGTGGATAATGTTTGAGATTCTCATTCAGTTGAAACTTAGTTTTTTTAATTATGAAAACTATAGATTGTATCTGTTTAATACAGCTTAGTGGGTTTGAGTGGTAATATGAAATAGTTATGGAGAGAAAGGGTTCTCTCCTATGAAAGCCTGGATACTTGAAACATGCTTAATATAAAACTGGAATGGCGAGGAAAGGTTCTTAAAAGTTCAAGATATGTTTCGGCCTATTAATGCTAGCATGAATTAAAAGAAAAAAAAATAACTTTACACCATAGTTACCGATCTCAAATAGTAGTATGTGACAGTCCTCTTTGAAGATGCTATAGTGGGAAACAGGGTAACTGTTATTTTAAATGTTATAACACAGACTAATATCTGTAGTACACTTACATACTAAGAAAAATACAATATCACGTCAACTAGAGATATTACTAAACTACAATATATAAGTGTGTGCAAATCTTATTTTCTAAGTTGATTTTTGCGAAGTTGAGTTAGGTTTAAATCCATTTTCTTAGATGATATTAGAGCCTATCCCAATAAGGTTTGTTGAGCCTTTTGGACCATCTATAAGCCACACTTGAGATATTTGGTTTTTGTGTGAAGGATGTGTTAGAAATCTCGCATTAACTAGAGATATGAGCAATTTATTGTATATAAGTTGGTGAAAATTTGATTTTACAAGCTAATTTTATGAGGTTGAGTTAAACTTAAAATTCACTTTCTTAGATATGTGATTCATGGAGTTGATGTGGGACTTTCCAAGGTATTGGAGCCATATCTCAAATTTGTCAGTTACTAAATTTTAAAAATTATAAAAGCTTTGAAGAATACTTCTTATATACATGTATTGGAGTATCATGTGCACTGGTATTGGATATGGGTATGGCGTTGATACTTTACCATTTTTGTTTATGAGATTTGTAACTTTTCTCTTTACAGCCTTTGATAGAAGGGTTAGATTTACAGTCTTTGTTATTTGCTTTGGGTATTATGCCTGATTTGGGGGTATGATTAAGGGGTTTGAATCTATTGCTTAGCAATCTTGCACAGAAACTGAGTGCAAATATTTAGGTAATTTTATTGTTATCTAGTTACTGGCTGGCAACCTGACATTTGTCACCATCTTAGTTTTGTCGAAGTGTCAATTGTCACTGATTTATATTGGTAATCCTTGATCCAACTTTTTCCTGGCAGAAACGTAGAAAGGTACCTGCAATGTGTTATGGCCCAGAAGAAAATTCTCGTGTTGCTAATTATAGGATGGTATTGGAAAGATTTCCACTTTCACTGGATAGGAAAAAATGGTCTAAGGCAGACAAGGGAAATCTTTTTAAGGGAATTAAGCAACAATTCCAAGAAATGGTGCTTCAACTCTCACTTTCACTTGATAGAACAAGGTAATATCAATTCTGTTTTGTCGTATGTTACTAAATTACTAACTGCTGCTGCTTGACCAATGTGACCATTCCCCTGTTTTGTTTTTAAATTTTCCCCTTATTGTACCTACCTCCTTTTCAGTTCAGAGGACTTGCTTGGAGATGCTGATGACATGGATAATATAATGGCATCCGTTAAGGATCTTGAAGTCACACCAGAGAGGATTAGAAATTTTTTGCCTAAAGTTAATTGGGATCTGATAGCTTCTATGTATGTTGGTGGCCATACTGGTGCAGAATGTGAATCAAGGTATATGTTTTTTAATTTGTGAGCTTTTCTTTTGTGTTTTTTGTGCGTGAAAAAATTGATATTTTCTATGATGAAGTATTTTATGTTTCTGATATTGGTGAACACGTGCTGAATTTAATGAGGGTATGTATATACTAATTGGTGAAGCTTTCTTGTGCATGTTTGTATGCATGAAATATGGTTCTTGGTTATGATAAAATGTTTATGTTGCTATTATTGGTTCTTAGTCCTGTCCATACAGTTCTTTGACTATTGTTTCATGTTTATTGCCTTTCTATGAAGAATATTTTTCCCCTACATTGCAGACATCTATGACGATCACCATCACAGACAGTTTACCAAATTTGGATTTCAGTAAGAGTTCGAGATCAACACATCATGCAGGTGGGATTGCACATGACATGATTTTTAATATCGTGCTTAATAAGTCTGTGGTGGTTGTTATCATCATAGATGCTGTTATGTAGACCATAGAATAGTGTCTATGTATGAATGGTTGGATTTCATACCTTTGATTCACTATATTTTAATGGTTTGCAATTGCAACCACAGGTGGTTGAATTATGAAGATCCTTTGGTCAACCAAGGTGCATGGACTAAGGAAGAGGACAGGTCCCTTTTATTTATTGTCCAAGATACGGGCATCAAGAACTGGTTCAATATTGCTTCATCATTGGGCACAAGCAGGACTCCATTTCAATGTTTGTCACGATTCCAAAGGAGCTTAAATCCTGCCATGCTAAATAGTGAATGGACTGAGGAAGAGGATGCTCAACTATGTTCTGCTGTGACATATTTTGGTAATAGCAATTGGCAATGCGTGGCTTCTGTTTTAGAACGTCGGACAGGAACCCAATGCTCAAATAGGTTGGTTAGCTATTTAAGTTGTGTTCCATTTTTGTGATTTATTTTGCATTTTGTATGTAGCCCATTATCTGAAATCAAATAATATTTGACAGCAGCCTTTCATCCTATTTAAGATAACAAGGTAGATTTATGTGTAGTTCACAGTTTGATGTTACGGATTCCTTGGAATCATCTTCTTTTAGGCTGTTATTATGTGGCTTTGATGATTTGTAGTAATTGTCCAATTTAATAATTTGATTTCAGCTCAGTATTGTTTGAACTATTATTGCTTATTTGTTTATACAGAGTTGTTGAAAAGTGGCAGGTTGGGAAAAGAAGTATTTATAACCCAGTTTCAAGAGAGAATATCTGGTTACTTCTTTAGGATGGTGGTATTTTTATGTATTTCTGGAGGTTGAATTATATAGAAAGGCTAATGATCGTGTCCTTCTATATTTAAGCTTTTGAAGAGATGCATTACTTCCATACCCTGTTTCTCACAATGCATCATGATGAACCTGTCCAAATTTGAAAAGTGATTTGCTTTGATATCTTATGACAGGAAAAAAAGAATATATCCATTCAGAATGGTTCAAGACTCTTTCTTTATCTCTTTTGTTTCTCTTACGAGGTTGCTTTATGTTAAAATAAAAAAGAAACATTATTGAAAATGAAATGACTATATGATCACTTATATTAAAAGGTTAAATATATGCAATGCAATTATGTCTGGTTCAATAAATTAACAGAGTTACGTTTACTGGAGAAGTGAAGTTTATTTGTGGCTGCATTTTGTCTGCTGATGCAGATGGAAAAAATCCCTCTGTCCTGAGAAGAAAGGGAGCTTTACACAAGAGGAAGATATACGGTTAAGAGTAGCAGTCATGCTTTTTGGGCGCAAATGGAATCAAATAGCTAAATATGTTCCTGGCCGGATCCAATCTCAATGTAGGGACAGGTAATGTGTTTTGATTAAAATTTTTGGTCACATAATTTCCTTACGGTCTTAGATTCTTGTTAAAGTTCTTGAATATTCTTATGACAGATACCTCAATAGTCTGGATCCTTCTTTGAAATGGGGTGGATGGACTGAGGAAGAGGATTTAAAATTAGAAGATGCAATTGCAAAGCATGGGTATTGCTGGTCTAAGATTGCTGAAGAAGTGCCTCCCCGTACTGATTCTCAATGCCGAAAGTATGCGCTCAAATTAACATCAATGATGAAAATCTAAAATCCTTCAATCTCTATAACCTTACATGTATTCTTCTTATTGAACAGGAGATGGAAGGTGTTATGTCCTGAACAAGTTCCTTTGCTTCAAGAAGCAAGAAAGAAGCAAAGGTCTATTATTGGTAGTAACTTCGTTGATCGAGAATCTGAACGCCCAACCATTACACTTAATGACTTTCTACCTTTACTTGCGTTAGCTCCAAAATCTGATGTTGGTTCTTCAAACATCCGGAAGAAGCGCAAGTCAAGGTACTGCCCTTTAATCTCCCTTTCATTTTGCCTTTGTTTCTCAACATCTTACACGTGTGATGCCAGGATTGTTAGGATTATTGTTGATAGGATACTACCCCTATTACAGAGGTTTATCCGAGAAGAAATAAGGGAAATGGGAATAAGCTAGTTGATGTAGTTACAAGTAGTTAGGAACTAGTTACCATGTCAATAGAGTTAAGAATAAGAGATGTTTGTATATAGATACATTTTGGGTTTAGAGAAAAGGAAGTAAAAAATATATGTTGGGACGATAATGGTGCCTCCAAGAACCAGCCAGAGTTATTGTTTCTGCGAGGAACTGTACTTTGTTAGTCTTTATAATCTCTGTAAACCTTATGTTTCTTAAGTTTTTGATCCAGTTTCTATAATTTTTCAGTAAACATGCTGGCCATATAATGTTTGAAATTGAAAATTGTTTCCGATATACCTTTGTATTCTAATTCTCGTTCATTGCTTGCAGCAATGTTCCCAAGAAAAAGAGTTCTAAGAAAGGTGCAAAAAGAACTAAACGTACCAAAGAAGTACGAGATACAGAGGTGTATCACGATGATGAGTTCTACTCCGTCTCTGCACACAGCAATCTTCCCCAGAAGACGATGTCCAAGAGACGCACAAAAAGTAGTCGAAATTCTCCCCAGAAATTAGTGGATATCTCTTGTAGTGACAAGGTCACTTCCATTGAGGTTTCAGAAAACCAGTCTTCCTGTATCTCCAATTCTGAAAATCAAGATTCAGACAGCATAACCCTTGCATGTTTTTTACGCAACAAATCAAATGAGATATTATCTAGATTTACCAAACGTTTAAGTCAGACTTCCTTCGCTAGGATTACTGATGTTCCTGAGCAGGTTGAAAGTCAAAACCCATCTGATGATCAAGGCGGTTTTTCTCATTCACGCGAGACTGTTGGAACTAAAAATTTGTTAGTGCAGCCGAATATTGCTTCTGATAGACGAGTGAAAAACCAGGACGAAACAAATACTTGGACAAGTGATGATGATGACGACGACGACGACCAGATGACCCTTGCATGCTTTTTGAAAAACAATCCAAAGAAAGAGGGTGACCCTGCCAAATTAAAAACAGGATCTGTATTATTAAATGAAGAACATTGTGCAAGCAAGCCAAGCATCATATCTGATGACAGTGGACCGTCAATGTCAAAGCATGTTGAAGAGATGGAGACTGTTGTACATGGTTGTGTTGCTAAACCAATCCATATCATTGTGGAAGAAAAGGTTGATGAGCATTTTCCTCTTCCTCCCCTCACGCAATACAGGCCAAGGAGGGAGCAAAAACGTCCCTGTTGGTATTTGTAGCCAGGTAAACTTTTTTTATATGAATAGAAGAAATTAGGTAGTGGCTAGTCTACATACAAAAGTTTGATTAATTGGAACCCACTTTCATAATCACGAATTTGGGCGTGTATGTATACATATTTTCGCCCTGGCATATTTTGTAAATTGTCTGAGTGCCAGTGTTTTTTTCCATTTATATTTTGTTTTTATTCTCCCTAGATTCAACTGTAAAATGATTCGACTTTGAATAGGTTTTGATCTGTTATAAAAGTCATTAGTATGAAAAACCAGTGAATTTGTTATTTTATTTGCTGTATAGTTTTGTTTAAAAACTGATACGGTTATCAATTTTTATTTTTGTAATATTAAAATTTATTTGGCTCACTTATTTGAAAGACCTTTGTTGACCATGTGCATAGTTAGTTTTACAGATGCTCTTCATCAATTAATTGTCATCTATTCATAATCAGGAATGAGAAAACACCTCACACACATCACAAACGGGATAATTAACATCACAATCTTCTCTTGGTTGTGTTGTCATTGAATGTCCATAGTTGCTTGCATAATATCCTTCAAATTGACTTTGATTTTTGTTCCATACACGAGTTATTATTTTCTCTAGATTTCATTTCGGACTAATTTAGTTTAGTTGACGAAGTAATAAAATCTAATAAAAAGTTAGGGTCCAAACGAATTTAACCTTTCTTTAATATGATAATATTATTATCACCATTTTTGTGTAACATTTCATTTTAATAGACAAGTTATCAAAATAAAATATTTCATTAAAATATTTAAAGGCATATTATCAATACAGTTCTTTGAGAGTTTAGATTATAGAAATATATGGTTTATACAACAACAACAAATTTACACAAAACCCTATATTAGACATATAAACTACTTATACTTTCATTGCAATCTCCCCACTTTAATTTTAGACTTATCATCTATGAGATATGTTTCTAGTCCTGCAATCTCATCTCCTCCTACTGAAATATGTGATCATCATAAAAAAAAGAAGCAAACAACACAAGACATATTCTATAAAAGAATCATGTAATAGATTAAGCTTATTATATATCATAACATATCATGTTTCAAACATTTATAAAAGAGATACCAAAAATACAATTACTATAAACAAGTTGATTACAGATCCTTTAGATTCAATTATCTGGATCTATGTATTGACTCAGACATAAGAAGATGTGCACATGTTATAAAAGTAGATTAAGGCAAAGGTCCAGACTCCACTTGGCCTAACCAACATGAATCAATTTCTTCTGGACAAAGTAAGTTACTTAGAGCATCGCCAGATTAGTGGTCCCACCCCTAATCCAGCTATAAGAATCTCCTTCAACTCTCACCACCTAGGCCACAACATTCTATATGAGTTTGTAAACCTAGTAACATATAGGATAACTTCTGACTAACATATAGGATAACTTCTGACCAACACATATCCCTAGCCAATGCATAATAGCCTATTAGTGAGGACTACACTTCTTCCTTAGAAGCACAACCCTTATACACAAACAATTTTGATCAATTTTAGCCAATTCACTCCAGTGATTCTCTTTTATATTTATAATCTCATCACTTCTCCATAAAACGTGATCCCACATTGACTTCCTCATACCAAACAATCATATATTATACGAAAACATATCAAGTCAAGTCTCAAAATACCAACATCATTCATGCATAGCTTCATATTTTATCCTTTCAAGAAGTAATTCAGTCAATCACACAGATTCAATTAAGGAATTGAAACAATTCTGCAACATCCTCTCTTAAGTTAGAAGTCCTCGCTCGAATTACATGAACTCTTTCGCTCAAGTGAGTAATTTTCGCATACCCAAACAGAGGCAAAGTGAAAGATATGTGAGTTCTCGCTTAAGCTAAACTTTCTCGCTCAGGCGAGATTGCTCTCGCTTGGGCGAGAATTCTCACTTAAGCGAAAACTCGAATGGAAGCAAAGATGAGTTTTTGCTATTCTCATTTAGGCTAGAGCTTTTCGTCTGAGGAAGAACGACAGAGTCTCACCTATTCACATGTGCAAAAACATAAATCCAAACCTACAAAGAACACAATCCATTCCAGTTCAGTGGAACCATCAATCCAAACATCAAAACAAAATCAAAAACCAAAACAAGAAATTTATTTCAAAATCTAAAATAAAGACTAACTTCCCTTACCTCGAACGGATTCTGAACTGGATGAGAAGAAAACCCTAAGCAAAAAGAGCACCACAACCTCCAAAACAACCTAAGGAACCAAAACACAAGAGCACAAGAAAAGGTAATGAGGCTCTAATCGCAACCAAAACAGAACCAAGACCTCAAAACTAGAAAAGAAAGAAAACAAAGGTTTGGAGTCTTTGACCTGCGCGAAGGGGAAGATGTTCGGTCTGGTATGAGGAGGGCTGATATGAGGAGGATTTCGTAATGATCCTAAACCCAACCTATGTTTCAATGAGTTTCTGCTATTCTCGCTTAAGCTAGAGCTTTTCGCCTGAGCAAGAACGACAGAGTCTCACTTGTTCATACATGCAAAAGCATAAATCCAAGCCCACAAAGAACACAATACATTCCAGTTCAGTAGAATCATCAATCCAAACATCAAAATGAAATCAAAAACCAAAACAAGAAACTTATTTCAAAATCTAAAAGAAAGACTAGCTTCCCTTACCTCAAACGAATTCTGAACTGGATAAGAAGAAAACCCTAAGCAAAAAGAGCACCACAACCTCCAAAACAACCTAAGGAACCAAAACACAAGAGCACAAGAAAAGGTAATGAGGCTTTGATCGCAACCAAAACAAAACCAAGACCTCAAAACTGGAAAAGAAAGGAAACAAAGGTTTGAAGTCTTTGAATTACGCGAAGGAGAAGATGTTCGGTCTGATACGAGGAGGACTTCGCAATGATCCTAAACCCGACCTATGTTTCAAGAAGAGAGGAAGAATGAGTTGTTGTGGGGTGACAAAAGCAAAGATAAAAGGGTGGTGAAAAAGCTGAGTTTTTGAAAAGGGTACAGGCTTAGCCTTTTTCTTTTGACTGACTGAAAGCATAAAGGTAAAGAAAATGAGTTTTACATTTTGCATCCCTAGTTTTCAATCGTTTATTATAAATTGTACAAAATGTATTAGGTTTATTAGTTATAAGCTGCTTAACAACTTATGCATGTTTAGTGAACACTTTTATAAAATAACAATAAGAAAAAAACACTATTTATAAGATTAAAATAATATATCTGTATAATTGTTTTCATGTATAAATAATTTATCAAAAAAATTATTTCTAACTTATTCATAGTTGATTTTAATCAATACAGAAACTCGCTTAATTTGTCCTTATTTCTCTTCTAAAATGATTACAGAAATATTTTATCCATACCAAACTCTTTTATATATAAAAAAAAAATCATAAAAATGTGTTAAAAACACAAAAGCACTCTCTTAATATTATTAAGAGTGAGTCAATATATTTGAGGACTCTTTAAAAAGTCTCCAAAAAGAGTATATTCTTTCTTTACCTTTAAATTCTAAAATTGTTCGCATGAGTGGTTTTATATAGGAAAATGTCTCAGGATATCCAACATTTAGTTAGAGAGAAAAAAAAATTAAAAAAAAGTGATAAATTTATAACATACGTGATAAGACACATTTTTTTCATATTGTGTCTCTTAATTAAACAAATGTACAATCTATTAATATTAATGCATTGAACTATAATTCTTAAACAGTAAAATAGATCTTATAAATAATGTAATAATTAAAATATGTTATATCTGATATAATATTTATTTTACTTAATTTTTCTACACATTTCCATATCGATATTATCCTATCAATGAGCTTGCTAATTACCACTTTATTCACGTATATAGTTAAAAAGAATAAGTGATGTTTAATACAAGTCTATCTTGTATATATAGATAGATTTAATCATAATAATTATTATATGTGATGATTTTCGTATATAGTTCCAATATATCAAGTCGATCATCATGGTTACTTTACTCTTACTCAAATGATTAATTAGAGTTATTTCATAACCAATTAAACAATAAGCATGTAACATAAATTACTAGTTTTCTTTACCTTTACTAATACAAAGAGTTCCAGATATAGACTGATGCAATATATGATTTATTAGAGTTTCATCATAACCAATTAAACACTAACCATGTAATATAAATTACTAGTTTCCTTTACTTACATTACGATATAGACCTCTACTTCCGATGGATGCAATCTATGATTTAGAAGAGTTTCATCATAACCAATTAAACACTAAACATGCAATATAAAGATAATCAAACATATTCATTTTGAGCCATTGAACTTCATAGCCCAACAATCCCTATATAAAACAAATCCATTAAAAGAGTTAAAAGAATGACAAAAGATAAATTTAATCCATTTAAGATTATGATATGATAGAATTAAAACATTCTTCGTCAAGACCCTTATGACCACTTTGATCATCAAACAAATGGAACGTAAAATAAAAAATCTAAAGATAAAATAGAAAAAAATTAAGAAAATATTTATAAAGATGATTTTTCTTATAAAAACTCAATTAATAAAAAACTATTTACAATTTTATTTAATAATAATAAGATATTCAATTATTATTATAAAATGACTTTTACTCTTAAAATATGTTTTAATTGTAACATAATAAATAAAAATGAAGATAGATTTAACTTTTATTATTTTGACACAATTTAAAAGTGAGAACAAAATTAAAATTTATGAGATCGAAAATTAAAATTATTTTACCGTATTTCAAGAAAGAGAAAGAGAAGGGTGGGATTAATATTTAAAAAAAAAATATCATTATTTTAAATTTTTTTACTTTATTAATTATATGTTTATCATATTGTATATTTTTTCCTTCATTTCTATACAGTTAAATAAATCTTTTATACTTTCTTCCTTACAAATTGAATTAAGAAAATTCTCTCTTAACCTTTTACTGCTAAAATTTCTAATTTAAAAATACTCATTATTTGAAAATTTTCTTATAAATTTGTTAAAAAATTTATAAAACTTCTAATTGACACGTAATTCTTTTATGTTATTTCATATAAATTTTTTTAAAAATATATTTTATACAAAATATTTAAAAAAAAATAACATCAATTATACAGTTTTTTTAATAACAAAATTTATAATTATTTCATACAAAATCTTACTTAAATCTCACTACTAAAATCTTTCTGAAATATCAATGAAAGTACTCTCACTACTAAAATTTCATATTTGTCAACCAAATATCTAATCTAATTTCAATAACAAAGATCATTAAGAATAATTTTCTCTCTCAAAAACAGTTTCCTTAACAAACTCAAGAGGAGTGAAGAACACCCATATTCTCAAGATATAAATAACAAGTTCAAATAAGCATTTATCTCAAATGTAAAAACAAATATTTAGCTCAAACAGGTAGAAAAAGAAACTTAAGATTTTCAAAACAAGACTCCTTATTTTACCTTCTAGGAGGAATACTATAATATTTAAAATAAAAATGATGTGAAAAATGCAATCATTCTTATTTAAAGTATAGTCTTTGCAAATAATCTAATATTATAAAAACATGACTCCCATAATTATTCTTATATTACATACTTTTGAAAAGTTGAAACACAACAAAACCCATATCAAAACATTTTTTCGTATAAATTCTAGCATATAATCTTTTTTGGTATAAAATCTTTGCATAGAATCCAAAACTACGTTCCGAAATTAACAAATTATAAATGGCCAACTTAACCACAAAGATGTTACAGTTTCCGACACAAAATACTGAAAACCTTTAACAAAAAATATAACGAAAGCTATATAAAATTAGATCATTGATGAATAAAGTTTGCTACAGAAATGGAATGTAAAAATAGTACATCCAACTTAATTCACCTTTAATTCATAGCATTTTGAGAAAAATACATCAATTTTGAAAATGTTTCGACGCCAAAGCCTCAAAATTTACAATTTTTCATAAAAATTGAAGGTACAATTTACCCTACAAATTACAAAATTACTGATATAGATCACAAATGAAAATAGTATACAATTTCGGTAGAGAAAATCTCCATAAAAAAGTACAATTACGAACAAGCTCATATATTACTTGATACAAAATAATTGACGACATACCGATGAATTTAAGCCTTAAGATGCATCTTTATCGAGAAACAAATCCATCGAACAATTAAAATAATCTTCTTTGCAATAAAACCTCAATTGCAATGAAAAATAACCAGATTCAGAAATCAACTCCCAAACACAAACTTCGAGGTAAATTACACATTATGAAGATTGATTGATCTAGAAATAACAATAAAAACTCAATACAACATATCTTAAAGAAAAAGACTACATTTTATTATTTATTTCCAATATAAAACAATTACCGATTACATTTCATTATTTCTTCCCAAAATAAAACAATTATCTACTACATTTTATTATTTCTTCCCAAAATAAAAGAATTATCGACAAGGAAAGTGTATCCAGCACCACTGAAAAGTGCTTCAAGCTGGCTGTTATGTCACTTCATTCTTCATTCGAATGTAACAAAAATCTTCAAGGGTTCCAAGAACAAATAGAGTGAAATGCATAATCATTATGTCGACAAACAATGATGCAGAAGACAAAGCCACTTAACGAAGCCAAAAGACACGGATCTGCAGAAAGAGTTAGGCAGAAAAAAGAAATAGACCAAGAACATGTACATACACTCAGTACAACCATAAAACTTTCAAAAGTTCAACCATGTTTCTCAAAGCAAACAAAACCAGATCCAAGAAAGCATTGGGAAGAAATCATAACAGACCATAAATGGATTGAAAGTTAAACACATGTTCAAGAAAAGAACCAGAAATGAGAGGGTTATTTCACATGCCTCGTACATGCAGCATAAAAACCTAAAACGGATCTAAAAACATGCATCCCTGAGCAAGATTATTCAACAGCAAGAACACACCAAGAAACTCAAATTTTCTTCAAAATTAAACTTTTTAGGTTATGTGGGAAAAGGAGAGAAAGGTGTAGAGCTCCCTTCAATCCAAAGAAGGATAATACAACAGAGGGAGATGAAGCTCCCCAGATATGCAAGCCACAAGTCTACCACAAAACGAGTCGATGGGTAGAACTGTGGGATCCATAGCTGAGCAGCTCTATCCACCCAGTAACATCCTCAATTGGACTTCAAGGAGCTCTGCTCCATAACCCCTTTCAATCATAACCTTAAAAGAAGAACATGCTCAAAGATCTTTCGACCAAGAAACATCAAGATCAAGAAGAACATGCTCAAAGAATCGTCACAAACCTGATCTGAAAGACCTGAGACCGGAACAACAACGCAGAAAGACAGAGTTTTTTTCTCAGAAAGAACAGCAAAACAAAAAGCTTAGATCTGAGATCTAGGATCCTGGTGAAGAATGGTTCTTGAGAGAAAAAGACTGTGTATATATATATAGATGAAGTGAGAGAGCTACTCGAAATGGAAAAGGCAGTGATAAATCTACCCGCAACAACCCTAATGCTATTGAAAAAGGTTAAGGGTGAGAAAGGGTGTGGATTGAGAAGGCTTGACCACAATGAAAAAAACCCTAGGTAGGTACTGAAGGCTATTGGAAGCTAGTATGGTTGAGTTCCATAAATAAGGCAGATGAAAGGGAAACGCATGCAAATTTGAGCAGCACAGCTCAGCTTTTTGATCTTGAAATCATAAAAAAATGTGTGGTAAATGAAGATATGATGGTAACGTGGTGGACCAGGTGCAGAGGTGCTAGCTGTTTTTTCTTTCTTTTGCTTTTGTTGGATGCTTTAACGCCATATGTCTCGGGAACCACCTTCCTTAGATTCCCTCTGCAAACTCATCACGTGCCCCTTCTGCAAAACCCTCCATTTTCTACCCTAATTTATTACCCTTTTTCTTTCACTCTCATTGCACTGTTCCTCATTTTTCTCTCATGCCGTTATCTTGCTTCCAATATATAGGAAAATAAGTTTTTCACAAAAATTTTCTTGATATCATTTTCAGATATGTAATTAATGTGCCCATGAAGATAATGTTTTCAGAAATTTCGATCATCCTTTCTAATTAATTATTCACTTATTACTAATGTGTGTTTTAATCAATTATTCAGTTATTGTTCTTGTGTGTTTTAGTTAGTTATTAATTTACTATTAGTGGCAATTCAAGAAGATAATTAAGATATTATTAATTTTTTTTAAATGATATTCCTTTTGTTTTACATTTGTTGCAGACTTATCTTTTGTTATAATTAATTATTTGTCATATTAACAGAATGCGACTTTTTTTCATTTATCTTTAAGTTGTTTCATAAAAATAAAATGCAATTTTTGTTTTTTTTATTTTATGTCACAATATTACACACAAATATATATATATATAAGTATTATTAATATTCAAATAAAAAACATACATTTATGTCAAAGGTCAATGCATTATTAACCTTTTTCTATTATTTTATATTTCTACTTTTTCAACTAATCTTATATTAGATTATATATAATTCCGATAATAAAATATTATTTTATTTAATTTATTATGTTATAAATAATGAAAATTAAACAATATTATAATTTGTTTATTTTGACATATTTAAATATTAAATTTGTCACAAATTTAAATATTTTTAATTGATATTTTATTAAGAAAACATTTTATGGAGTATTTAAATCTTAAGATTTTGTAATTAAGTTTTGATTTAAAAAAAATAATTAGGATCGAAAAGTTCAAATATATAATTAACCAAAATTGTATTGTTATGTTTTGGATTACAAAATTAAGTCAAGTCAAATATGTCAAATTTAAATATAATTATATAATAAAAAATTAATTAAAATATAAAAAATAAAATAAATCAATAAAATAAAAATTTAAATAAAAGTATCTAAATTTATAAGAAATTCAAAATTTAATTAAACTGGTTTTTTAATTCTATGTAAAATTAAATGAATAAATAAGAAAAAAAGATAATCGTTATTAATCACACAATCAATATGAAGAATTTGAATACTTAACAAAACATTTTATTTTAATAAAAAAGTTAATTAATAATATTCAAATTGGTAAGATTCTCAAAAGTTGATTAATATTTTATATGTTTACTAAACCATCTTTTACGCATTTCGAGAAAAATAATTCATTTGAAAACAGCAAATAAAATAATTAGTCTTAGTTGGCATTCATTTTAACACACCTTCTACTACCATTGCGATGAACCTCATTCTTATACTTATGATGACAATCATCACCATTTCATAAGTATCACCATTAATGGAACCCTTTCTTTTCTCTTATTCACATGATTACTTCACCAAAAAACTAAAATTTAATATCAAAGAGGATAAAAGTTAGACATGGTTTTGCCCCATGTTGTTACCAAAATAGTCCATAGGATCAAAAATCATAATTAAAAAACTTTATATGACAACCGTATAAATATTTTTAAAACCGTATATATATACTTTTATATATCTGTTTATACTTGAACTTTCACATATTTATTTTAAATAACAGTTTATAAAATATAAAAAATTAAGAAATGTGAAAAAACAAGCTCTCCGTCTTTTCGCTGGTCATAATAACGTCTCCCAAAATCTAACGCTAGATCTGAAATAGGAGGAGAGAGTGATAGAATTACCGTGTGGGGGAAAGAGTTAATTTTGAAATGCTGAGAGTCTTTTGTGTGTTGGTGGCGATACGGCAGGTGATGATATCATATAAGCCTTAGTCGCTGGCGCGTGCTCTACCTGTGTACTTTGCCGTGACTTTTCGTCTGTGTTAGTGGTCTCCCACTTCTCGTGTTATTTTAAAAAATAATGGTGAATTAAAATTACTTGATGACGTAGTTTTTTTAATTAAATTTTAATTTATCAATTGCTGGTTGATAACTTTTTAGATTATATAAATTAATTTATTACATTATAGATATTTAATATAATAAGTTGATAACTTAGTTCATAAACATAAAATAATATCATTATTGTATACATACAATTCGTATTTTTATATATAAATACATTATTGTATAACTTCTTAATTTTTCTGAATTATATTTTTTTTATAGTCTATATTTAGTTTTTAAAATTTTATTATTTTATTTGGATAAGTCTTTTTATTTATTTATTTATTTCCGTAAAGTATACCTTTTAGCTATGGAAAATTGAAAACTGATAAAAATAAGTAAGGAAAACTAAAAGGTAATAAAAAAATTTATTAAATATAAGATTAGGTATAAAAATGTACCAAGTTACAAGTGAAAAATCAGCTAAAATAATTTTGTAATTTACAAGTTAATAACTCCTAAAACTATTTATTTTTAATTTTTCAAAGACAACAGATTCAAATTTCATAGAGTAAATAAAAATAATTAAATTTAAATAGTATTCATTAATTTAAATAAAATTGCATGTTTAAATAAAAAAACAGATGAATTTAAAAAATAATTTATTTAACAAATATTGGTAAAACTATTAAGCTAGATGTGTGAATTACAATGGGATGCACGGAGTCTCTGTTTCTTCTATCAAAATTATGTAAGATTTTCTCTTACTTTACCAAAATAGATAATTTTTTTATAAATTAGAAATATAGAGAAATTCGTGTTATGATAGTACAATTTTAAACTAAAGTTGTGTTAAAGTAACAGAATTTTAATTTAAAAGATAAGAAAAAAAAATTGACACTATTTAATAATTTTTATAAGATAAAATAGTTTTGATGAAAATCAACTTTTATATTTATTAAAAAAAGAAATCGAATAAAAATAAAAAATAGTATTAGTAAAAAAAATATAATATCAAAATATCAATATTTTAAACTAAATTCATATCATTTTAATACGACTTTTTGTTAACAAAGTTATGTTCGTTCGCATCACTTATTCATATTATAATTTTTTAAGGTTATCATTTTTGATAAATTAAAAAAGTACATACCTTAATTAAAAAAAAATGTATGATAAAAGAAAGTTTTTACTAAAATTGTATACCCTAGAATCCAAGGGCCAATAATTGTTATGTAATAAGAGGTTTTAGGAAAAAATAATGGAAAACATAAGACTCACCAAGTAAAAGAAGAATGTTGAAATAACCTACATCACAACCTTATTACCACACTAAATCCAAAACAATATAACTGTACACTTTTCAAAAACTGGAAAAATAAAAAATCAAACTGAAAAGGAAAATTAAAGACATTATTACTATCATCACCTTTGGATATCACTAAATTATTTTATTATTTAAATTAAAAAATTTAGAAATAATAAAAAGACAATTATTTAAATTTTATTACATAAATTAATAAAACTAGTGCATTTTTAATAAGTGATACATAAAAATTTCAAACTCAACAATTTTTTTTTTCAATTTCCTGCTTTAATCCCTCTTAATCATTTATCGTCATCATAATTTATTCATATATCATCATCATAGCTCATTTAGTATATCACTGAGTCAATATAGCTCAATAATATACAACTCAAACAATGTATCAACGCGCATGACTCAATCATCAAATTGACTCAAACAATTTATCGGTTCATATTCGATCTGAATCAAATGTCTAAATAAGACATATCTCATTAACACCACAAATAAATACAACCCTCATTGCTCTCTGAGACTTAGACTTTTGTTCTTTATTTTTTTCTTTCAAAATTTAGAAGTTGTTGTTATTTTATTTAGATCCAAGTTCACCTCTCAAATAATTATGGAGATTAGAATATTTCTACATGATCAAAAATCATTTTTTAGTAAATTTTCAGGTCTCTTTTTCTTAGCTTGATTTAATAAAAATGCTTGTACGTTTAGTAATCGGGCTTTGCATGTGTTGTTTTTTGAACAAAGATGAATCTTTTTTTGTTCATAATAGATGGGTAAACTTAGTATGTTCTTAATTCAATGGGTGGGTAAAGTGGTGATTGGACAAAAAAACTGTGGTCATTGGGCAAGAAAGTGTTTTCTAATTTTTGAAAAACATGTTTTTAGATGTTTATAAATGTTAAAATTTGTTCACCTTTCACTAATTTACTATTTTTTATGGATATCTTATGCTTGAATGTTATTATGAGGGGATGCATGATAAATTTGAAATTTATTACCATTTATGATGAGTTAAAATGTATATGAAAGAGCACATATGATGTTATAGTTGTGATATGACATGAATATGGTGCTTCTAAACTTAGTTATTTAGGAAGAGAAAATATTATGTTGAGATGTTTAAGTTATGTATTAAATTTGATTTGTTTCTCACATCACGGTACTTTTGTTAACTTGACAAAATTATAAAATAATAATGAGTAAAAGCTATAGAACTATTCACACATCTACTAGTCCTGTCTCAACTCTCATTCTTTACTGTTGTGCATCTTTTTCAACACCTATATGATCATATACTTCGTTATAAAAATACGATCATGGCAAGTGAAAACTACAATTACAAACTCAAGGGTAAGCTAACACAATGAAACAACCGCAATTTTGAAAATAAACTTTGAAAGTGTTTAAAATCCTAAAACATTAAAAATTAATAACTCTTTTCAAATTCCTTTCTTTCGTTAAAAGTAAAACATATGGTAGTTACCGAGTTAGACTTATAAAAAAGAGAGGTGAGTCATAAATGGAAAAACTTAAAACTTTTGTCTTTCATATCCAATGTCTTCGTAGTCATTCAAAAATTTAAATAATTGAAAACAATATTCTAATAATTTTTAAAACGCAACACAACCTTGACTCATGGACTTCTCAATCTAGAGACTTTTGTCATTTGACCTCGATACTCAAGAACCAAGCATCAAAACACCAGTCAATAGTGTTCTCTACCCTAAGTCATTGGTCGTTGACTTTGACACTCCAAAGATCCTCCACAAACAAGCACACACAAACATAGTTCATAAAGTTCTCTATCTAGAGACAATTGTCCTCTAACTTCGATACCTTAAGAACCCTCAACTCCATCGAACTACCCACCAAGAGGAATCATCTTAATGCACCCACTTGAGGAGTATGCTTCGAACAGAGCCTCAAACAACTCTATAAAAAAAGTCTAGTCCTAACAAATAAGTAAACACTAACCAAAGCTCACATAGAGCTACTCACATGAATTCAATCAAAATTACAAACCAACAAAACTCACACAAATACCTAACTCAATAGAATTCCTTATCATTTACCCTAAGTTTTTCAAAAACATGTTTTTAACATTATATGAACACCAAAACAAAAGGCATGTTAATTTTCATCACTTTTCAACATCTTCAAAACACATTAATACAACAAAGCATAAAAACAATAAAACAAGCAAACAAAGAGCAAAATTATTAGTTCCCCTTTACAACCACCATTTAACAAGAAAAATATAAACGGTAAATTAATTATGCAAAATTAAAAGCTTTCAACACCTTTACCACAAAAAAAAGAAACATTTTGCTCATCATATAACAACCTCAAAAAAATTTCAAAAGAAATTATGATCTAACATCTATTGAGAATACCAAATAACAATTGAATAAAAGTTAAAGAAGTATAAAATGTTACACAATTTCACATAAATAAATTATCATGACAACCAAAACATCTATTAATTTTGAAAATTTATGAAACAAAACTTACAAGTTAAAAAATATTTAAAAAAAAAACTGTAAAAAAAATTGTTAACAAAATTTAAAAATATTTAAAATGTATCTTTACTTCTTTTGTCTGAATTATAATAAAATTTATTTTCTTATACAAATAAATATTATAATAAACTATTTGAACGGAGAACGAATATTAAACTAGTAATAATTTGAATTTAAACATTAGTTTTTCATTTTTTTTTTCAACTTCAATCTATAATGGATGATGTAAACAATATTTATGACAATGAATATATTAAAGTATATGAAACATCTTTCTCCAATTGCGGTTGTAAAAGTACACTTACGAGAACGAGTTAAAAAATAAAAATAAAATTATATAAAATTCACCAAAATAATATTATACACTATAAAAATAAATAAAAATATTTAAAAACTAAAATTATCAAATGTGCATCTCAAAAATAATTTGATATACCATTTAGTAAAAACACACAAAATAATGTATAATTAAGAATATGATAAAATATAAAGTATCTTTTAAAATCTAAGAAAGCTTTCTGTTTATCAAAATAATTGAAACATTGAGAGATACTAAAAATTGTCAAATATGAGACTAAATTCAATATTATTAAGTTGACCATTTAAACATAACAACTCAAAAAAAATGTGTACCATGGATCGGAGAGAAAAATACATTGAATATATATATATATATATATATATATATATATATATATATATATATATATATATATATATATATATATATATATATATATATTAAAGAAATAAAAAAAAAAATAAAAAAATATAAAAAAAAAAAT
>Ga0214543_1000792_pt1:0-42500 | contig 57048 bp, 35 predicted proteins | sample CNSS2metaG_FD_160094 | JGI IMG/M metagenome (GOLD analysis project Ga0214543, IMG submission 160094) | Root nodule microbial communities from cowpea collected in UCLA plant growth center, Los Angeles, California, USA - CNSS2 | ecosystem: Host-associated > Plants > Roots > Nodule | place...
TATATATATATATATATATATATTTTGTTAGTCCCATTTTACAGCTTATATGGATATGGGTCTGGCCCTTTTCATAAGCCCAAGACTAGCCCCTTAGAGGATCCTAAGACCTCTTCCAGCCCCATTCATTCTCACCTCACTTTTTTTTTCTTTAGATATCTGAAAAACTCTTTCTTCCGTCTCCCTACTGAAGCAAGAGCTCTGCTAGGGTATAGAGAGATCCTCTCATCTCCAAGCTAACGAAACTCATCCCACCTCCAAGTAAGTTGAACCTTAGGGTTTTGGGTCTGTTTTTCCTCCTCTTTACACCATTTAGGTATGCTGGTTAGGGTTTAATCTCATACCCTGGTTTGCCTTGGTTTTCATGTTTCAGCTCACTACTCTAGCTCTTGGAGCTGTGGTGCTCTTTAATTGCGGACTTGTTGCTTTTGCTAGTGTTTTAAAAGGTAAGGGAAGCTAGGTCATTTTTTGTGTCTTGAAGTGTGTGGTCTGTTTTGCTTCTGTTGTATGCTTAAAGTGATTCCAAGATGCTTGTGCTTATTTATGAATGAACTGTATGGATTGTACTTTGCTGTTTTTAGGTGTTGCATGCGTGAAATAGTGGGAGAGAATTGGTATTCTTGCCCAAGTGAGCTCGTCTCGCCTAGGCGAGAATATCAAAAGCTCGTCCTGGTTCTGTTCGAGCTTCTCGCTTAGGTGACCAACTCTGGTTTTGAGCGACGTATCATCTTGCTCAGGAGAGAATGGCTCGCCCAAGCGAGCACTTGAGGAAACCAGTGTGCTCTCTGCTCGCGTCCTCGTTCAAGCAAGGGACTTTAGTTTTGGGCGAGTGGTGACCTCGCCCAGGCGAGATGGTCCTGCCCAAGCGAGAGCTCGCAGAGTGCCACTGTTGCAGGTCTCGCTTAGGCGAGGATGCCTAGCTTAAGCGAGGCAGTCGTTGTTGCTTGGGCGAAGGCTCTTAGCCTAAGCGAGAATGGTGCATGTTTGATTATGTTTTCTTTAATTTATCCATGGATTAGTTATATGTCATGAATATGCATGGTTACTTGATCTATATACACTGAAATTGGTATGTTTGGAATGAGTTATGGCATGGAATTGTTGGTTAGTGGTGTGATAACATGAGAATTGGATGTTTGAGGTAAAAGTGGTGGTTATGGCATGAGAAACATGAAATTGGTGTGAGATAGGCGTAATTCCATGAATCTTGTGGGGAGATCTCATGGTGGTGTGTAGTCTATATAATTAAGATAAGGATTCAAGTAAGGATCGCATCCCGAAACTCTAAAGGATCAGTTAGTCTCACGTAGAGCAAACTGATCTAAGTGGTGAGAGTAGCGGGAGGCCCTAGTCTTTGGCAGGATAATGACCTTAGATGCTTGAAGGCTAACCTTGTGTGTGGTAGGGTGAAACCCATTGGCAATGGCTCTGCAGAGCAGTAGAGGCCACCACAAATGCAAGCGTCCAGTGAATCCGATCTTATTATATGCATCTGGATAATTGAGTCATAATGTTCTGCTTTTGTTTGCTATAACATGATCTTATGCCTACTCTATTGCATGCTTGAGAACTGTTTTAAGTACTTGCCTGCTATAATATATTAAAAATTATTTTACACTAGCTTACCCTTTCATTTGTGTTTGTCTATTGTCTTATTTTGTCTTTTGCGATGATCGCCTTATTGGTGGGAGTAGATAAGAGAAATGTTGAAGGTGGATCTCATGGCGGTAGTGGTGCAATTTAGTTGGTTTGATGTATGTGGCTCTTAGGAGCAGTTTTATGGCCCTAGTGCTTTTTTTATAATTTCCTGCTCTAGGAGCAACCCTTCTGTAAACTGTTGAACCTTTTTGGGACTATGTTCTGCTCATGGCATTTTGGTGTGCCTTGGCATCTTTTAAGCACTTTCATGGATGACTGTAAATAGTGGAACTTTATGTATACTATTCATTTGATTGCTCTTTTATTACTAAAATTATGCGATGTTTTTATTTAGTAGATTGAATCTATTTAAATGGGATGTCACACACACACACACACACATATACATATACATATATATATATATATAAAGAGATTCTTTCTTTTGTGTCCACAATTTAAAATACCAATTTTACCCTTTAAAATATAATTATTTATAAAATTTTTGAAAATTGATTGTTACTTTTACAAACGTTTTTTATAAAATCGTTTATCTCTGCTTTTCTCTTTTTCTCTAATTATCAACATTTATTCTCTCATCTTTTCTGATATATTTCACTTTATTTTTAATAAATATAATTTTATTTTATATATTAAAACTTAATAACATTACATTATCATCACTTACTAATATACTATCACGTATATTTAAAAAATGCGTATATACAAGCGCGACAACGCTTGTGTGTACGCTAGTATAATATAAAAAATATATATATATATATATATATATATATATATATATATATATATTTTCAGATTTTATTTTAAATTTTACCTTAAGTCTTTTAAATAAAATTAATATTTTATCAAATTTACCCTTAGCCATTTGTTTGCCTTTTTTTCTACTTTAAGTTTAACGATTTTTCTTAATTTGACAATTTCTTTTTAAACTTAATAATTTTTTAATTAAAATATTATTTAAATTATTTTTTTCTCAATTTTGTAATTTCTTTTTAAATTTAATAAATTTTAATTAAAGACCTGTCACCCTTTATAAATAAATTATAAAAATTATTTATTTTAATTTTATAATTATAATAATAAAAATATTATTATTAATTTTGTTATTTTTTACTATAATAAAAAAACAATAAAAACAAGTGAAAATACATACACATTTTTAATATATAATAACAATAATAATAATTACCTTCTGAAATATTAAAGAAAATTAAATGGTAAATATATATCACCTTGAATGATTTTACAAAAATATGACAAATTTTTAATTAAAAAATTATTTAGAAAAACATTTTTTTCAATTTGACAATTTGTTTTTAAACATAATAAATTTTAATTAAAGAGATGTCCCTAAATAATTAAAAAATCTTTATAAATAAATTATAAAAATTATTTACACTTAATTTTATAATTATAATAATAAAAATATTATTATTAATTTTATTATTTTTTATTATAACAAAAAAGTGAAAATAAATATACATTTTTAATAATAATAATAATAATAATAATAATAATAACACATTAGTAATAATTATCTTTTGAAATATTAGAGTAACCGAAATGGTCAATATATCACCTTGAATATTTTACAAAAATCTCCTTGTGATTCAATATTTTCCATCATAATCTAGACAAATTTATTTAAATTATTGGTGTTCCTTCTCTATGGTGCACGGATACCATATGTGTATCCTGTGACGAATTTTACCAAAATTTCTGGAAGAACCACAATAATATATTTAAAATTTATATATTTATCATTTTTGTCATTAATTTAGTGAAAATTAATACATAATTTAATATAACTATAACTATAACAAAAAATAAACATATATAAATATTGTCATTCGTTTTTTCAAAAATTTTTGAACTTATTAAATAATTGAATCATAACTAAATATTTAAGCTATTTTTTGTTCAATGTAAATAAACCATATTATCTATAAAATATTCATTTTTCATTTTATTAATGTGCACATATCGATTCAAAAGTCATCACAAGCTTTCATTTCATTATTGTTATGCTTATGTGATCATTGTTATGCTTATGCGATGAGCAACCTTATTGTCTTGTTCTCATCTTCACTTCTTTTTGATCAATTTAAAAAAATGAATTTATTCTTTTATTTTTTTATTAATATACCTATCTATAAAGCAAGTTTAAACTAAAAAATAATTTCTTATAATTTAATTAAAAATTAAGAGACATAATTGCTAAAAAAATTATGATAATCAAGTTACAATTAAAAATCCTCTATAAAAAAACACATAATACATTACTTGCTCTTCTATATTCATAAAAAATGAATATACAAAAGGGTAATGAGATAAAAAAAGGGCTAAATATTAAATAAGTATTGCATTATCAAGTGAGACAAAATAATTGTTTTTTTCCTTTAAAAATAAGAGAAGATATGAAAAAGAATAAGGACATAAATAATGAATTTCTGTTTAAAGAAAATCAATCTCATGTAATAATCAAATTTAAAAAAAAAATATTGTTAATGTAAAATACAGCTCCTTGAATATATATATATATATATATATATATATATATATATATATATATATATATATATATGATCAAAATATATATGATATTCAAAATCAAGGATTGTGGAACAAATATTTCTTCATTTAAAAAGCTATTTAGAAAGACACTTTTGACATCCATTTGGTTTAGTTTGAAATTTGTAATGCATGTATAGACTAATAACAATGTAAGAGTCTTAAGTCTAGTCACAAGAGCGTATGTCTCATGAAAATCTATTTTTTTTTCTAATTATAGCATTTTGCAACAAGTTTAGCCTTTTCTTCTAATGATATTTACAGCTTTATCCATTTTGTTTCTAAAAGCCCATTTTGTACCAATCACATTCATGTTATTACTTATAGGAATAAGACACCACACATCCTTTTGTAAAAACTGATTTAGTTCTTCTTGTATAGCTAGAATCCAGTTGATATCTTTTAATGCATCAATTATATGCAACAATTTCACAATAGTTGTGGAGTTTAAGTCTAGTAGAAAATTCCTTATCTATTTCACCAATGATGTTGTCTCTTGATAACCCTTTTGGAGTCCTCCAATCTTTAGGTAAATTGTTGTGAATCACAATCTTTGGTTCAGGAACTTCCTCATTTATCTTTTCTACCTCTGACCCAGTTTGAAATGCTTCTTCATCATCTGTATCATGAACCTTTTGTTCTAGCAAAGTATGACCAGTTTCATCAAATACTACATGCATATATTCTTCATGACCCTTTTATTATATACTTTATATGCATGACTATTTGAAGCATGTCTAAGAAATATACCTTCATCATCTTTAGCATCAAACTTGTCGAGATTTTCTCTACCATTATTGAGAATGAAACACTTGTAACCAAATGGCTAATTATTGGTTTAAGTTTTTCTTCAAAATAGGTCTAAGTAGCACATGTTTAAAACATAGCAGGTTATGTTTACAACATCTGCTCAAAGATACTTAGGAAAAATAGTTTCATTCAACATAACTAATCCTTTAAATATATGTTCATCCTTTCAACTACTCCCTTTTGTTGAGGATTTATAGGATCAGAGAAATTATGTTTTATTCCATGTTTATTAAAAAAAAAAAAATCAAACCTCAAATTTTGGAATTCTTCTCCATGATCACTTCCTAAAGAACAAATTTTACAATATTTTTCATTTTGCAAAACTTTGGCAAGTCTTTTGAAAGCATGAAAAGTGTCATTGGTGCAAGAAACAATGTCCATGCATATCTAAAAAAAATCATTAATAATGACTAATGTATAAAAGTTGCCACCAATGTTAGCACAAATGACTTTAATGCATAGAGATTTGATGAAGATATTTTATATAAACTTGATCAAGTTATGAAGGATTGATGAAGACTTGATAAAGTGTGAAGACTTGAAGAAATGGTGTGTTAATAAAGCTTGAAGTGTGCTTAATCTGGCTAACAAGTGAAGAACTTGAAGCTTGAAAATTATTTGACATATAATAGGTGTATTGTGTTTGGTTGTATCCTTTTAATTTATTAAAAGACTTTTTGACAGGTTAATTGGCTTGTTGTTATAATTCTAGTATTAACATATTCAATTAGTTGAATTATCATTCAATAAGCTAGTTTGACTTAAGTCAAGATAAATCAACATATTGAACAGACAAATGAACCTATTGAATAAGTTAACTGGCATACTATAAAGCCTACTTTTTTCATAGAGGTGTGTGATAGATTCATTCTTTTAGCACGAAATCAGTGTGAAATCTCTGAAAAACTTATCCTCTCTGAATTAAATAATGTTGCAAACGTTAGTGAGTTGCTTCTTAAACTATTGGAGCCTTGTTAGATTAGTGTGGATGTCTTGAAAAAAGCATTTGGTTGGCTAGGGAGAGCCATCATCGATGTTTGGTCTTTCTTGGATATCTAGGTTTTGTCTAGTGTGATTTTAGATTTGCAAGTGAGAGTCTTGATATGTTGAATTAGATTCTAGTGGGATTCAAGAGTCTTGGTGTGATTTTTGGTTTTGTCAAAAGTGTAATCTTGTAAGAATTTTGTAAAACTTTTGATATAGTGGAAAGTTAAGCTAAGGTTGTCTTGACTAATTGGATGTAGCTTTGTTATGAGTGAACTAGTATAAAAATCCTTGTGCATTGGTTTGATTGTTATTCTCTTAATTGATCCTTTATAAAATCTTAAAGAAAACCATTTTAATCAATCTTTTTGTATAATTTTGATGCCTTAATGCAATCTGTTTCTAAAATTTTGCTTATACTATGAATTGTGATTAATTTTGATTGATAGTTTGATTATATTTTGTGTTCTGTGTTAATTACATTTTCTGCATAATTTTTCAGTTTTTCAACTCGCTGATCATGTTTTTTAATCGATTGAATTATATTGATCTTACAATGTGCTTCTCTATTAAGTGATTTCAACCTACTGATTATGTTTTTAATCGGTTAAAATGTATGTTCTAGATGTGATAGATTGCAGAAACATGGTCAATTGAATTCACACAATAGTTTTTTTAAAGTCTAAAATTGTCTCAACAAATGATCAATTAACAGATATATTTACAAAACCATTCATTGAAGAGCGTTTTAGTCATCTGAGTATCCTTTTAGGCATGAGTCTCATAATGAATTAATACAATGTGATGAGTATTAAACCCATTTATGTTTATTAGACATGTGCACATTTATTTGTCATATGCATTTGAATGGCATTTTTGTAACTTCATGCATTGCATTTAGAGATCTTGATTGATACTAAATATTTGTGTGACTCATTATTACCGTAAGGCTTAATTATTTTCTACTCTTATTTTTAAGGGCTGTCCCTAATTAGTTAGGCCTAAAGGCTGGCCCATAGGGTGCTAAGGCCCCTAAAGCAGCCAAGATCCCTCATTCTGCACTTACTTGTCAAAATCAGTGCTCTCACTCTTCCCTTTTCTCTCCACAGAAGCTCTGCTAGGGTTTAGGTCTTACCCTTCTTTGCGTTAGCTCAACTCCATTCTTCAGTCCACGTAAGTTGATTATCCATCGTACCTTTTTCATTTCCGGCTCTGTCATCATGATTCTAACTAGGGTTCACCATGGTAACCCATTTTGAATCTATTCCACAATTTTACAGCTCGTGAATCTGCTGTATGGTCGATAATATCCACTTGCTTGGGTGTCGGAATATTCTGCTAGCTTTTTCCAGGTAAGGGAAGCTAGGGTTTATGTTTTTAAAGTTATTTTGCCGATTTTTGGTCTGTTTGTATGGCTGTGATGCTTGAATGAGGCTGTTGGTCGAATAAAAATGTATGGTGTGCGAGTATGTTTGATTGATGTGGCGTTACTCTTTTTTCTACACTGCACACTTTTCGTAAAATGAAGGTTTCTACTACGTTAATCGTTGGATCGAGCTGAAATTTTAACAGCTGATCCTTAACACATAGTTCTTGACTTTGACTAGTCGGATCTTGAATCGGAGCTCTATAATGAGAGCAGTTTTTATCGCAAGATCATTGTAGTTTGGTTGTTGACAACACTGTACACTTTTCTTAAAATGAAGGTTCCTACTTCGTTAACCGTTGGATCACGCTGATATTTTAACAGTGGATCCTTAACACATAGTGTTTGACTTTGATCGGTCAGATCTTGAATCGAAGCTCTGTAATGAGAGCAGTTTTTATCGCAAGATCACTGTAGTTTGGTTGTTGACAACATTGACCTTTTCTTGCTTGTTTAGTGCATAACTTTCTTTATAGTTATTCAATTAAGTTGGTTCTTGATTCAATCATATTTAATTTTAATATAAATACAAAATTTTTGGAGCTTTACACAAGCTGCAGTTTTATTTCTAAAATTCCAAATCGTTCGCATAATGTGTTGTTAAGTTGGATTTCTATGTTAAAGCATGAGATAAGTGAATATGCATGAGTAAAATGGTTTATGGGTTGTGAATGATGAGTTTGGCATGATCTTGGTGTGTAATGAGTATGGGATGGTTGGTTATAAAAGTGACATGGAATTGGTATGAGCAATAATGTTATATTGATTGATGGAAAATGATGTTGGTGTGGTTAGGACGTAATTCCACGATAGTTTCGTGGTGGTGCCTCATTGGTCAGGGCGTAATTCCATGAATCTCTAGGTGAGATCTCATGGTGGTGCCTCATTTGGTAAGGACATAATTCCATTGACCCCTGTTAGTGGGAGCTCATGGTGGTGCCTCATTTATATAATTTAGTAAGGATTCAAGGTAAGGATTGCATCCTGACACTCTAAAGAGTTAGTTAGTCTCACATAGAGTGATTGACTCAAGTGGTGAGAGTAGTAAAAGGCCTGGAACACTTTAAGGGCTAACCTTGTGTTTGGAGGGAACAAGACACTGTAATAATTAGCTCAGTAGAGCAGTTCGGTAGAGCAGTAAAGTCCACCACATGTGCAAGCGTCCGCTGAATCCGACTAATTATATGTATCCGGATGAGTCGTGTCTTGAGTCTTAGTGTATTGTTTGCAATTCATAACATGGGTGGTTGACATATGCATATTGGACTATGAAATTGTATGTAACTGTATGATAAATCATTTTGTGCTCTAGCTTACCCTTTGCTTGTTTGATTGTTATGTGTGTGGTTTTCTCTCTTTGCAATGATCATCAATTTATTGATATGAGCATATGTGAGAACCTCTCGTGGTCAATAGGGAAACAGTGATTCTGCTGCATAGCCTCTCTGGGTTGGATTCCTGCTTTCTTTTAGGGCTATGGCCCATGTATTGTCTTGTTTTTGCACTTTCTTTTGTATTCTGTCAACCCCTTTCACTATTTTGGTTACTGGCATCGTGGTGTGCCTTAATTTCTATTCTGGTTTCTTTTGGATAACAGTAAGGAGTAGTGTCTATACTCAAGAACTTTGCCTCTTATATTATCTGTGTGATATTTCCTTTAATTAGGGTTATTAATTAAATGGGGTGTTACAATTACTACTTCATATATGTTTTTAACTATTTTGTTTCATATTTCCTAATTTCGAAGATCATATATTAAAATATTTTCTAAATTCAAATTAATTACAAAAATATCTTTAATCTGGAAAGGTTTTGATTTTAATTTCAAAACAAATTTCAAATATTTTATATTTTCACCAAAATTTGAAATTAATTGTTGCAATTATAAAATCTTTCTCCAAATGTCTGAGCTACAAATATTTCCAAAACTATCCCTACTTATATATGATTATCATTAGTTGACCCTAAATCACTCATCTCCATCCTTGTTAACCTAATTTTTTCTTGAAACCATGATCCAAGCAAAAAGGTTGGTACCTCCAACAAAAGGAAAGCTTGTGACTCATGTCTCTTCATCAAGAAACCTAGTGTTCCTCAAAATTTACCCATTCGCAGGAAAGCAACACTGAAACCATATTCTAGTGTGGATACTTTTGAGTCTATCATATATCCAACTAAAGGCCCATCTTGAACCCATTTTTCGTATGTGATCCTCACGTTATACCTTAATCCTCCATTGATACCAGCCATGCCTCTCGTGGAACCTGAAAGGGCCACAAGGAATATAGACACCATGAAAACGATTGTGTATAAGACCATCATGCGGGGATGTGAAAATACTATCAAGTTTTTGATTGCGTATAAAGCCAAACATGATGAACACAATGCAACCTATCACATGTCAACCATAACGAGAATTATGTTTGCTGATATCTGTTATGCTTGTGACATCATACCCCTACCTCCTCCTAAGCCTTCCCCGTAGTAGTGATAACTTCTTTCTTCTTCAAATCTTTTTTATTAATGACAAAAAGGGGGAGAAATGAAGAGAGATGAAGAAGAGGAATGCAAGGGCAATTTCTAAGTTTTCCAAAAATTTTCTAGTTTTTGATTTATTTGGTTTTTAAATTTGTTCTTTAAATTTCATAATTTTCAATTTTATTGGTACAACTTTCTGTTGCTTGTACATTGGTATTTGCTTTCAATAATGACAATTTGAATTTAATTAGTTTTGATTAATAGTTTGTTGTTAGATGATCTTATGTTGTTCACCTTGATATTATGATCAATTTTGTACTTTGATATATGGAATTCTAACTACCAATCTTAAAATTTGATACTTTGGATAAGAATTGTGCTATTTACAATATGGCATATTTTGATCTATTCTATTCTAAGATATGATTTTGCAACCATGTGCTCTAATATTTAATGATATGCATTAGTCTTGATGGGTTGTGTCATCATAAAACAAGGGAGAGATTGTTAAAGTAGATGAGCTGCATTAAACCAATGAATTTTTTATTATTACAAAATAATCACTCTATTAGACAAGGAAGTTTTTGTTTAGAAGTGAAACAACATTAGATGAGTAGCAAGAACATCTACGTGATAAAATCAATTATAGTGATTGATTAACATGTTTTACATATTAAAAAAAAAAAAAATATATATATATATATATATATATATATATATATATATATCACTAATACATGTGTTCTCACACATTTAATTGTTGAGATTGAAGCATTATAAATATTATTGTAAGATGGAAGTATGAAAGATGCAAAAGCAAAGTCTTGGCATTAAATGAGTCCAAACAATACAAAAGTTAGTGCATGAAACGAGTACACTAAAGGATAACCGATAGGTATATGCATTAGACGACCCAATTCATTAGACAACCTGTGTCTCTAGATGACACAAGGTGTTAGACGACTCAAGGCGTTAGACGGCCCAAGGAAACTTACACCATTAAATGACTAAGTTATTAGACGACCTAAACAGTAGAACTCAACTTACATTAAATGAATTGTTTGATTGAGTGGGAAGAAGTATTATTGCTCTAAAATTTAAATGCAAAATCGCATTGCATAAAGTTTCCTTAATAGAACAATTGTGAACGTTGAAGAAAGAGTAGCATTTGAATCAAGCTTAAGCTCAATCAAGAAAGGAAAGAAGATATCTCAAATAGCATAAGCAAATTTAGAATTGAAGTCTTGAAGTAAGATGTTGAAGATATATTTTGAAGAATAAAATTAATGAATTCATCAAGTTATTCCTTATAAAGAGAAATCATGATGAAGCGTTACAATTGAAAGTCTCCATAATTATCAAATGCAACAACTATATAAAGGATGCAAAGCCATATGGGAAGACTAACGAAAGAATTAAAAATATCAAAGTGTTGTGAAACTACCATATTAATAGTGTTTAGTGAATATTGGGTTGAGAGCTTACATAGTATAAATCCTTCATTGAGTGAAGTTGTAATCTATGAGCTGAATTGTGCACTTCACTATGTATTTCTGGTTACTCATTGTAATTGGGTGTTCTTGATCTCAGGGGGAGATTAAGAAGGATACTAGGATAGGTTGGTACTCAGTGTAGCCTAGAAAGATTTGTACTTTTGATGCCTAAAGGGGTTGAAACTCGTTGTAACTTTGAGAGGGTGATACTCATTACTGATCAAAGGTATTGATTAGTGGAATTTCTTAAATAGGTAGCCTAAGAGACTGGATATAGCCTCAATGGGAGGTGAACCAATATAAATCCTTTGTATTCATTTTATCTATCCCTACTCTTTACTTTGAATATTTTGTTTGTGTGAGAATACTCTGAGAGCATAAAGTCAAATTCATTTTGCATAGAGTGATAGTAGGTTGAGTGGTAACCATTGTAATATCCTTAACATTGTGAAGTTCTTCCTATCATCATAATTATACTCTTTTGCACGAGATATTGTTTTGTTCTTTGTAATTTTGAATTCTTGACCTTAGAAGAGATTGAGAAGGATATCTATAGAGGTGAAACCTCTAGTAACCCGAAGAGGTTTAGTACCCAATTCTTTAAAACGATTCAATTTTGTCCTTTCAAATTTGAGACCAAATTAGTAAATAAGTTTAATTATTGCTTATATATACATATTAAAATTATTGTTTTGAATTTATACATCAAATCAATACACCTAAATATTCAAATTATTTTATTTTTTATAAGTGTAAAAAATTATAAAAGTAAAAATGTAAAAAATAAAATAATTTGAGTATTTAGGTGAAGTGATTTGATGTATATATTAAAGAAATTTATTTTAACATGTATATATAAGTTGTAATTAAGTTTATTTACTAATTTAGTCTCAAATTAAAAATGACGAAATTGGATCATTTTAAAAAATAGGGGTACTAAATTGAACCAAAAATTAAAAATATAGGACTAAATTAAAAACAAGTTTTACCACTGCCACGTGTCATGACCGTAAACTGCCACGTAACACGTGTCATGACTTAACGAAATGTACTTAATGAGAATCCAGTCCCTCAACCCGAAGATCTTTCAAAAGGTTGGAGATCACCAATGGGATTGTCTTTAGACAACATCATTGGAGACATACCAAAGGGAGTAACTACCAGGAGCATGACAAATTTTTGTATGAACGCAACTTTTGTTTCATTGATCGAATAAAAGAATGTGGAAGAAGCTCTTCAAGATGATCAATGGTGCATATCAATGCAAGAAGAGCTAAATCAATTTGAAAGGAATGAAGTTTGGGAACTGATTCGAAGAGAGGACCCACGTCAAGTCATTGGAACAAAGTGGGTGTTCAGAAACCAGTTAGACGAAGATGGGAACAATACCAAGAACAAAGCTAGGCTTGTTGCAAAAGGATACAAACAAGAAGAAGGTATAGACTATGATGAAACATATGATCTGGTTGTGAGGTTAGAGGTTATACGCCTACTTCTTGCCTATTCCTCTCTTATGAAATTTAAATTGTATCAAATGGATGTTAAGAGTGCTTTTCTAAATGGTTTTATTAAAGAATATGTGTATGTTAAACAACCTCCTGGTTTTGAGGATTATAAGTTTCGTAATCATATCTATAAGTTAAAGAAATAACTTTATGGATTGAAACAAACACCTAGATCTTTGTATGAAAGATTAAGCATGTTTTTGTTAGAAAATGATTTTGAGTGAGGAATAATTGATCAATTCTATTTATTAATAGAGTAGGTGGTAACACCTTACTTATTCAAGTATATGTGGATGATATAATTTTTGGATCAACATATAATTCTCTATGTGAAGGTTTTGTAAGTATTATGCATGGAGAATTTGAAATGTCAATGATAGGTGAATTGACATTCTTCATTGTACTACAAATTAAGCAAATGGAAGGAAAAACCTTCATATCTCAATCTAAGTATTTTAAGGAAGTACTTAAGAAATTTGGAATGGATAGTGCTAAGGAGGAAAGTACTCCTATGACAATATCTTGTTATTTGGAGAAAGATGAATCATGTGTGGGAGTTAATCAAACTATGTTTATATGTATGATATGATCTCTTTTATATCTTATTGCAAGTAGACTTGATATTATGCAAGTTGTGTGTATATGAACTTAGGAGAGATTTGGGATACTAGACGTGTCTCAAGACAACAAAATCATGTGTTTTTCACATTTTCAATAAATGACGGTACAATAATCAATTAATCCAAGCGATAATCGATTTTCCACTTTTGTAAAAAAGTTAAAAAAAAACTCCTTTGGTATAATCAATTACCTTAGAGATAATCGATTAAAACATCTCTTGTAAACTTGTGAAAAATCTCCTCTGAAATAATCGATTATCGTTCAAGATAATCAATTATCTAATCATCAGAACTTTTCGAATTTAAAATTTTTGAAATGATAATCGATTATCATCTTATAATAATTGATTATCACATGACGTTGGACAGAAGATTTTGAAAACTAACCGTCTTAACGACTAGATTTGCATTGAAAACTGCAATCAAACCGTTGGGAAAATCAGGGTATAAATCTACGTTATTAAAATCGATTAGTTCCTCATCAAATGCTCAATTTTCATTATTCTCTCTTGGTTGAACCTAACCACTCTTCAAGCTCAAATTTCTCTCAAATTTTCATCCATTCTCCATTTCCTTTTCATTTTCAATGGCCAAACCATCTCGTAGGAAGATCCTTACCAAAAGAAGGAGTGTTTGTCCCTCCATTCAACCTCCACCCACAAATGCCTCCATTGAAGGATGGATTTTTTATGAAGAATGGAGAATAGAATTTATCAATCTGTGGAAAGACAAAGCCATAATCACTCCTACATTCATCAACTTTCTCACTTCTGGGTTTCATTTGCCTTCTCTTTTCGACGTTGAAGACATTAAATATTTTGTGGAAATGCAAGGCACCTACCTTCCTGATCTAGTAAAAGTGTTCTACTACATTTTCAAATACAGAGATGGAGTAGACTTCAGCAAGGTAAAATGCGTCAATATCATTCTAGACAATGATATTTGGGAAAGCGTAGCAAAATTTCCTACCAAAGAAGATGCTTTGCAAATTCTCACTGGGATTGAAGGGTTCAATAGGCTATTGGTTTACATATCTTATGGAATCCTCAACAGGACGTAGGAAAATAGCTCCTTGTAGGTGGCCTCAAGATGGATGAGAGGCTCCTTCTCTATCTAATTGTTTGGATTCTATGTCCCATAAGCACTAACCACGCCTAGTGCATAAAAGCTGATCTTTTGACAATTTATGGGCTGTTCAACCATGTACCTATTGATTGTTATAGCTTAATCATTAACACCATGCTCGAGGCCAAAGTTGTTAGCAAAACAAGAAAAGTTGTGTTGCAAAGATTTTGATGATGACAATTGCAAGAATCTTCAAAACAAATATTGGAAGATTATTGGAAGACTAATTTTGTTATTGCTTAAATCCTCTTGTAATAAGTTATTAATAGTTCGTATGTTTAAGTTAGCTTATAATTTCATAAAACAAGTAGCAAGCACTTAAATATCTGGGAATGTTCTTATTTTTATAAAATGCATCGTGATAATCAATTATCACTTCAGTTTTCATAAAAGTCTATCAGCATGAAACTTTAATTTTTTAGAAACCTCTTTAAAATAATTGATTACCATAAATGATAGTCGATTATCTTTGACATTTATAATTTGTCTTTTCAACTCATTAACTTAGTTTTCGAAAATCTATTTATAAAACACTAAACCAATATCAAAAATAACTTTTTTGAGAATAAGAAGTTTTGTGTTGTGACGGTAAAGAAACTGTCTAAGTAATTTTGAAAAGAAACTTTAAAAATCTAGTATGGATAAAAGGATGATTTTTATCAAGATTCTTAGGAAATTAAGTATTGTTGCTGACGTAGAAAAATATGAAAATTTTAAAACTCTCTAGCTCTATCCAAATAACCACACACATAATATAATACGCTACATACGGTGATACTAAAACTCCCCAATGACTCCTTATTCCTTATGTTGTCCAACCACCATTTTTAATTCTTGTCTACGATATCAATATAGCATGGTAAAAGAAAACTAAAAGAAATTGCCAAATAAAGAATTAAATTTTACATACATTATTAAAAATCAAGGTTGTATCTAAATTTATAATTAACACAAAACTGAATCTTACCATCCACTCTTAGAAACTGTATAATTTTATATTATATAACTTTAATCAATACAAAATTACATATGACCACAAATTAACAGTTACGTACTAATAGTGATGAAAATAAATTAATATTATTTAATATTGTGTCTCCATAATATAATATTTCAGAGACTTTATAACACTAAGGGTTTCACATTTCAAGATCAACAATATCTAAAATAACAAAATTACATGCTCACTGCCCCTAATTTGTCACCTCTATTTAATAAGAACAATATTTAACTTGCCTAATTTCACTCCATCCATATAACAAGCTTTCCTTCCAAATTTCACGGGCTGCACTTAAGTTCCCAAAATGTCATTTTTTTATATAATATTGCGTAAACCAAATAAGCAAAAACGTGCTACTCAATTTAACTTTAACTTTCAACACTCAAATATTTCCAGATCTTTCTTTTCTTCTATCTCCAACTCAGTTTTTTCCTCTCTTTTTTTTTCTTTTCATTATCACTTAGTACCATTCCAAATATACAGCTTAACTTTACAATAATAATCTGCCCAAAATAAAATCCTTTTAATTTCGATTATCGGCCTAATTAAATCTCTTAAATTCTCATAATCCCATTAAAGTTGTCTTAACTCACCTGGCCCTCTCCAGATTCCTCCACTTAACTTCAAATCCTTACTATTTTGTTGCACTATTAAATGCACACCTTTTCCATTTCTCTATGTAACAGACCATGCTAGAAAAATAAAGAGAATGAAGTGGTTATTCGTAATGACCACGTGTCAACAAATAAAAAGGGGAAGGACGTGCGCAAAAGTGACAGAGTCCGGTAAGAGAATACAAAATGGAAGGACTACGTGTAGAGGACATTACGCGGTATGAAAATCCTCTCTTCTGATTATTCTCTTTAAACTTTTCCTTGACCTTCCTATTTCCTTTCTCAATCTGACTCTATTACTCACAATCAACAACCTTCTATGCTTAAATGCAGGTATGGCATTGAAGAGGAACAAATCATAATTTTGCGGTTAATAGACATTTGAATTTCATTGTGTTGCTGGTTATACATTGAATTGTTGAATTCTAAGACGTTGATTGCAGAAATAAATTTCAGAGTTACCCTAACTTTGTTCCCAATTATGGTTTATTGTTTGAAGTTATCGTTTCATTGAAATTTTATCTTTGATTGAGACTGGTTGTTGCATTTGGTGCTTCCATTGACTTCCATGGCGGAAAACACCAGAATGAAGGATATGCAAGCCGAAATTTGTACCAATGCGGAGGATATTCGTCGTTTAGCGGTAATGGTGGACCAACTTCAAAAACCAATGGAGGAAAAGACTCAGGCATAAGAATCAACGATGGAAGAAATTAAAGCAGCTTTGCAACAATTGTTATTGAGTTCTGCGCACAATCATGGAAGTACAACGAACTTAGGGTCCACGATGAGGGTTTCTCCAATTACGACAATTTCACCGAGCAGAGACATTTCTTTTTGGGTTTCCCCATTTCGATGGAACTTCGTCCGTGCTAGAATGGATATTCAAAGCTGACAAATTTTTCAATTATCACAACACCCAGGATGTTGATCATGTTGAAATTGCCTCAATGCATTTTGAGAAGGAGGTGGTTCCTTGGTTCCAAATGCTCTAAAAAATAGATGTCGTGACTACTTGGGCAACTCTTACACGAGCTTTGGAGTCTCACTTCGGGCCTTCTCCCTTTGACTGTCCCATGGCAGAGTTGTTTAAGTTGCATCAACAAAGTTCAATATCAGAGTATTATCTGAAGTTCATGTCATTGGCTAATAGATCTGAAGGATTAAGAGAGGCTACCATTTTGAATTGTTTTATCAGTGGTTTGAAGGTGGATATTAAAAGGGATGTGATGGAATTATCCCCACCGACATTATTGCGCGCGGTGGCTTTGGCTAAGCTTTATAAAGATAAATATCAACCAAATAAATCATCTCTTGTGATGCATACTTCTCAATATACTTACCCTTCTTTTGTTACCTCTTCTAGTGCTGCAGCGGTTAACAAGGCTCCTTAAAGCACCAGTCCTACCACAAAGTCTATGTTACCACCATTATTACCCAATCCTCTAGGACCACTTTTCAAAACTCCTAATGGTAAACGCATCAGCCCAACAGAAATGCAACTCAGACGTGAAAAAGGATTATGTTATTTTTGTGATGAAAAATTCTCATTTAATCACAAATGCCCCAACTGCCAATTATATTTCTTACAATTAATGGAAGAGAAATTGGTGACCCCCGTGGTGATGGCAGAAGCACATCCCAATGGTTCTGAAGTCGCAGGCACAAATGATCACCATTTGTCTCTTAATACTTTAAAAGGAGGCTTAGGAGTGGGAACAATTAAATTTGTGGCTCATAGATCTGAAGGATTAAGAGAGGCTACCATTTTGAATTGTTTTATCAGTGGTTTGAAGGTGGATATTAAAAGGGATAATCATTCAACCATGTTGTTAGCAAAACAAGAAAAGTTGTGTTGCAAAGATTTTGATGATGACAATTGCAAGAATCTTCAAAACAAATATTGGAAGATTATTGGAAGACTAATTTTGTTATTGCTTAAATCCTCTTGTAATAAGTTATTAATAGTTCGTATGTTTAAGTTAGCTTATAATTTCATAAAACAAGTAGCAAGCACTTAAATATCTGGGAATGTTCTTATTTTTATAAAATGCATCGTGATAATCAATTATCACTTCAGTTTTCATAAAAGTCTATCAGCATGAAACTTTAATTTTTTAGAAACCTCTTTAAAATAATTGATTACCATAAATGATAGTCGATTATCTTTGACATTTATAATTTGTCTTTTCAACTCATTAACTTAGTTTTCGAAAATCTATTTATAAAACACTAAACCAATATCAAAAATAACTTTTTTGAGAATAAGAAGTTTTGTGTTGTGACGGTAAAGAAACTGTCTAAGTAATTTTGAAAAGAAACTTTAAAAATCTAGTATGGATAAAAGGATGATTTTTATCAAGATTCTTAGGAAATTAAGTATTGTTGCTGACGTAGAAAAATATGAAAATTTTAAAACTCTCTAGCTCTATCCAAATAACCACACACATAATATAATACGCTACATACGGTGATACTAAAACTCCCCAATGACTCCTTATTCCTTATGTTGTCCAACCACCATTTTTAATTCTTGTCTACGATATCAATATAGCATGGTAAAAGAAAACTAAAAGAAATTGCCAAATAAAGAATTAAATTTTACATACATTATTAAAAATCAAGGTTGTATCTAAATTTATAATTAACACAAAACTGAATCTTACCATCCACTCTTAGAAACTGTATAATTTTATATTATATAACTTTAATCAATACAAAATTACATATGACCACAAATTAACAGTTACGTACTAATAGTGATGAAAATAAATTAATATTATTTAATATTGTGTCTCCATAATATAATATTTCAGAGACTTTATAACACTAAGGGTTTCACATTTCAAGATCAACAATATCTAAAATAACAAAATTACATGCTCACTGCCCCTAATTTGTCACCTCTATTTAATAAGAACAATATTTAACTTGCCTAATTTCACTCCATCCATATAACAAGCTTTCCTTCCAAATTTCACGGGCTGCACTTAAGTTCCCAAAATGTCATTTTTTTATATAATATTGCGTAAACCAAATAAGCAAAAACGTGCTACTCAATTTAACTTTAACTTTCAACACTCAAATATTTCCAGATCTTTCTTTTCTTCTATCTCCAACTCAGTTTTTTCCTCTCTTTTTTTTTCTTTTCATTATCACTTAGTACCATTCCAAATATACAGCTTAACTTTACAATAATAATCTGCCCAAAATAAAATCCTTTTAATTTCGATTATCGGCCTAATTAAATCTCTTAAATTCTCATAATCCCATTAAAGTTGTCTTAACTCACCTGGCCCTCTCCAGATTCCTCCACTTAACTTCAAATCCTTACTATTTTGTTGCACTATTAAATGCACACCTTTTCCATTTCTCTATGTAACAGACCATGCTAGAAAAATAAAGAGAATGAAGTGGTTATTCGTAATGACCACGTGTCAACAAATAAAAAGGGGAAGGACGTGCGCAAAAGTGACAGAGTCCGGTAAGAGAATACAAAATGGAAGGACTACGTGTAGAGGACATTACGCGGTATGAAAATCCTCTCTTCTGATTATTCTCTTTAAACTTTTCCTTGACCTTCCTATTTCCTTTCTCAATCTGACTCTATTACTCACAATCAACAACCTTCTATGCTTAAATGCAGGTATGGCATTGAAGAGGAACAAATCATAATTTTGCGGTTAATAGACATTTGAATTTCATTGTGTTGCTGGTTATACATTGAATTGTTGAATTCTAAGACGTTGATTGCAGAAATAAATTTCAGAGTTACCCTAACTTTGTTCCCAATTATGGTTTATTGTTTGAAGTTATCGTTTCATTGAAATTTTATCTTTGATTGAGACTGGTTGTTGCATTTGGTGCTTCCATTGACTTCCATGGCGGAAAACACCAGAATGAAGGATATGCAAGCCGAAATTTGTACCAATGCGGAGGATATTCGTCGTTTAGCGGTAATGGTGGACCAACTTCAAAAACCAATGGAGGAAAAGACTCAGGCATAAGAATCAACGATGGAAGAAATTAAAGCAGCTTTGCAACAATTGTTATTGAGTTCTGCGCACAATCATGGAAGTACAACGAACTTAGGGTCCACGATGAGGGTTTCTCCAATTACGACAATTTCACCGAGCAGAGACATTTCTTTTTGGGTTTCCCCATTTCGATGGAACTTCGTCCGTGCTAGAATGGATATTCAAAGCTGACAAATTTTTCAATTATCACAACACCCAGGATGTTGATCATGTTGAAATTGCCTCAATGCATTTTGAGAAGGAGGTGGTTCCTTGGTTCCAAATGCTCTAAAAAATAGATGTCGTGACTACTTGGGCAACTCTTACACGAGCTTTGGAGTCTCACTTCGGGCCTTCTCCCTTTGACTGTCCCATGGCAGAGTTGTTTAAGTTGCATCAACAAAGTTCAATATCAGAGTATTATCTGAAGTTCATGTCATTGGCTAATAGATCTGAAGGATTAAGAGAGGCTACCATTTTGAATTGTTTTATCAGTGGTTTGAAGGTGGATATTAAAAGGGATGTGATGGAATTATCCCCACCGACATTATTGCGCGCGGTGGCTTTGGCTAAGCTTTATAAAGATAAATATCAACCAAATAAATCATCTCTTGTGATGCATACTTCTCAATATACTTACCCTTCTTTTGTTACCTCTTCTAGTGCTGCAGCGGTTAACAAGGCTCCTTAAAGCACCAGTCCTACCACAAAGTCTATGTTACCACCATTATTACCCAATCCTCTAGGACCACTTTTCAAAACTCCTAATGGTAAACGCATCAGCCCAACAGAAATGCAACTCAGACGTGAAAAAGGATTATGTTATTTTTGTGATGAAAAATTCTCATTTAATCACAAATGCCCCAACTGCCAATTATATTTCTTACAATTAATGGAAGAGAAATTGGTGACCCCCGTGGTGATGGCAGAAGCACATCCCAATGGTTCTGAAGTCGCAGGCACAAATGATCACCATTTGTCTCTTAATACTTTAAAAGGAGGCTTAGGAGTGGGAACAATTAAATTTGTGGCTCATGTTGGTACCATACCAATTAAAGTGTTGATTGATGGTGGAAGCTCATGCAATTTTTTGCAACCAAGAGTGGCACAATTTTTGAACATTCCAGTGGAGACAAACCCAAGACTGTCAATTCACCCATCATTGACATTTCAAATTCTCCCTGCATAATACTTACAAAACCTTCACATAGAGAATTATATGTTGATCCAAAAATTATATCATCCACATATACTTGAATAAGTAAGGTGTGACCACCTACTTTATTAATAAATAGAATTGATCAATTATTCCTCACTCAAAATCATTTTCTAACAAAAACGTGCTTAATCTTTCATACAAAGATCTAGGTGCTTGTTTCAATCCATAAAGTTCTTTCTTTAACTTATAAATATGATTACGAAACTTATAATCCTCAAAACCAGGAGGTTGTTCAACATACACATCTTTAATAAAACCATTTAGAAAAGCACTCTTAACATCCATTTGATACAATTTAAATTTCATAAGAGAGGAATAGGAAAGAAGTAGGCGTATAACCTCTAACCTTGCAACCAGAGCATATGTTTCATCATAGTCTATACTTTTTTCTTGTTTGTATCCTTTTGCAGAAAGCCTAGCTTTGTTCTTGGTAATGTTCACATCTTCGTCTAACTGGTTTCTGAACACCCACTTTGTTCCAATGACTATGTGAGTCCTTTCTTCGAATCAGTTCCCAAACTTCATTCCTTTCAGTTATCTCTTCGAATCAAGGTGATAGTGGGTAATGGCAACTACATGCAAGCAGAAGGAATGATTCAACAACTGCGAGTGAATGCACAAGGTCATGTGTTCACTTTACCAGTTTTTCTATTACCAATTTCGGGTGCATATCTCATATTACGAGCCAGATGGTTGAAGACTATTGGCCCTCATTTGGCTAATTATGACTCTTTACAGATCAAGTTTCTACATCAAGGGAAATTTACTACGTTGCAAGGCGAGGCTGATATGAGTATGCAGCAAGTCCAACTACACCAAATACGAAGGATGGTGAATAAAGATGTCATTGTTGAAGTGTACAGTATGCAGCTGTTACAAGAGGATATTTACTCTTTTCCTTTATTGGAATTGCCCCTTAACATGGAACTGAAGTTAGCTTTGCTATTACACACTTACAACAAGGTTTTATCTACTCCTAGTGGCCTACCCCTTAGCAGGTCACATGTCCATTCAATTCCTTTGCCTGTCGGCTCCAACTTAGTTAAGGTGAAACCATATAGGTATCCACACAGCCAAAAGGAGGACATAGAAAAGTTAGTGGACAATATATTGAAAGAAGGTCTGATTCAGCCTAACACTAATCCTTTTTCTTCTCCCATCATTTTGGTCAAGAAGAAAGACGGATCATGGAGAGTTTGCAATGATTACAGAGCCTTAAAGGCTATTACAATTAAGGATAATTTCCCTATTTCGACAATTGATGAATTTATTGATGAACTCTATGGAGCTTGTTATTTCTCCAAGCTTGGTTAGGAACAAGGCAATAAAGGAAAGAATAAAGGAGAGAAAAATAGACACAAAGAATTTAACGTGGTTCGGCGTACAATGTGTATGCCTACGTCCACGACTACACTAGGAAGTATTTGTATTTTTGGTGTATCTTAAAGCTTTACATAGAGTCTCTTATATAGTAAAATAGAGAACCACATCTAACTATTCTAAGCGATGTGGGACTAAATCAAGCACCATAATACTAACAAATATGAGGAGTGTGGGAGAAGCCTTGTAGGATAGCTGAAGCTAAAAAATCTGGATTTCGAAACAAATAACATTCATTTATACAGTTCAATTTTTTCTATATTAGTTATCTAATCGTTTAAAAATATTTTAAAATTTATTAATTGTTATTAATTGTAATAAAATGATTATCGAAATAATAAATGATAAGGAATCACTAATTTTGTTGATGATTATTTTTTTTTATAGAAAAATTTAATTGATTGCATAATCAATTTTTTTTTCTTCGGGCATCCAAATATACCTGTTCTAATGGGTCTATGGCATCCATTATTTTGCAGTGTTCCATTCTTTTTGTGTTGGTGGCTGGTTTGAGGTTGGCCAAAGGTGTTTATTGGGAGAAGGTAGACCTTGAGAAGAACTGCACCTCTAGAAGTTCCCCCTTTCGTTTTTATATCAAGGTAAATGTATAACATCAAATATTGAACATCAAAAAATGTCTAAAAAAGCATTGTTAGAACAAAATATATAATTCTGCTGGATGCGCACGGTTGTCTGCATAATATATATTCCAGAACAGATACTCTGCAACATACACCGGATTGGGTAATCCGTGACATAAAATACTTTTTTGGAAAGACACATCCAGAATATGTTTGGAAAGAGATATCCTGAATATGTTTTCATATTTAAAAGTACACACTTCATACTTTAACATTTTTTGGACTAAATAATTCAAAAAATACTTTTGGTCTAGAAACATTTCAGATTCTTCTTTTCAAGAAAAGACACTTCTATTATTTTAGAGATGTTAATTTGACTATGACTCACTCTTCATTAAACTTCTTTTAAGGAGCTCCAAAAGAGGGGATAAAAACAAGTTTTGGTCTTGGATAAGTTCATAGTTTTGCCCTCATATTAGATAGGACTTGAACTGAACTTTTCTGTTGTTAAAATCTCTCAAATATCTTTTAAAATAAAAATAAAGATAAATATTATTTATCTTTATAGTGATTATGAATATTTAAAAATATATAGAGATATATAAACTATTTGACAAATATATATAGTTCGTTGATAATATCAATATCTAATATAATTAAATAAATTAATTACTTAAAAATATATGATAAATTATCACCAACTAATATTTGCATTAAATTTCCAAATTAGCCCTTTACAATCTCCTTAAATTCTCTTCTAGATAATTTAATATCTTCAAGGTATATTTGTTGTTATGGAGATCTAAAAAGATTTAAGAAGATCTCGTCATATTTAAATAATTTGGTAGTTATTATCTTTTGATATCTTATGATATAATTAAATAAGATAATTATTTAAAAATATCAAATAAAATATCTAAAGATATATTTTTCCAAATTATCTTTTATCATAAATATTTATTAATTATCAAAGTCCCTTTTTGTGAAAAAAGATAGAGAAAATCGCAAAGTCCAATTTTTGTTGTTCGTTCCATCTTCTATTTAGCTTAGATTTTTGTAAATTTGATAATTTCCTATTCTTGGATTTATCTTTAAGGTGTCATGAAGGTTTAATCAATTTATTTCCATACCTCCATGAACTCAACTTAGTTGCGGCCACACTAACACACCTCAAAATATCCAAACAACATTTATGCAACTAAAAAACTATTTTTAACTTGTTTTGTATTTCATGCTCAATAAACCAAATTATAAGAAATCCTAATTAAATCAATCTTCTAAGAATAAAATTCAATAAAAAAAATCCATAATTAAACATTAAATGAGGGAAAAAAATATGAACTCATCAATCTCCAAAGTCCCATCTCAAGTAGGTTAGGGTCAAGGCTAAAGTGGGTTAGGCCTCGTAAAAATACTACTTTGAGTTAGAGTAAAAGATTAAGTTGAGCCATCTCAGGTAAGTCATCATGGGCAAACAGCTCAAACGAACCAACCCAGCCTGACGACCCAAATGGGTGGGACCGACTAAACGAGCCAAGTAGGCCCAACAAACATGACAGGCCAAGCAGGCCCGAAAAATCAAACAGACCAAATAGGCCCGACGACCAAGACAAATCAGGCAGGCTGAACGTCCCAAATGGGTCGAGCGATTCTGACTACCCAAACGATCTTGACGGCCCAGACAAGTCAAGCTGGGTCGATGAACCATACAACTTAGGTCGGCCGTAGAACCTAGACGGCCTGACCTGACCAAACGACCCAGACCAACCGACCCAGCTCGACAAACCTGCCAGGTCAGGTAGGGCCGACAACCAAGACGAGCCTGACGATTAGACGGGATGACCTAACATGACCAAGCAGGTCAACCCCAACAGAAGACCTAGACCCATGCCCATAGCGGAGACAACTCGACCTAGGCTGATGCTTGAGGTAGTTCGGGCTAACGACGGAGATGACCCCATACAACGTCAAAAAGTTTAATAATATATTTTAAAAAATAATACATTTTTCATGTTTAAAAAATAAAGTCCACAAGTTAGCCTTGTCCCACAACACTTTTGTAGGGTTTTTGGCCCCGTGAGTTTCTTTAATGTGACTTTTTGACCCTTGGATTTTTTTTGGTCCTAGCCCACGTGAGCCAAGGGCCAAGCCTTGTGCACTAGGCCAAATTGACAACCCTTACAAATCACTTAATCCGAACAATTCATTTCAAATTTGCCTTTCAAATACAACCCCTACCTTTGGAAAACATAAACCGAAACTCATTTCCCGGATGTGGAGTATTAAACCGGATTACATATTCCAGAAAACATATTTATAACTTCGAGATTCTTCATTCCTAAAACATTAAAAAAATCTTAAGAAAAACTTACGCACCAACGATGCACTCACATCACAAAAGTAAAATAAACACCATACCTAAACATATGAACAATGAACCACTTTGCAGCTCCGACTGAATAACCTTAATGCTTCGAATGAATAAACGAAGACAAAATTTTTTGATAAAAGAATAAACAAAGCAGAGGAGAAGAGTTTAGAAATGACGGTAGGGATAGCAACGGGGCGGGGCGGGGACGAGTTTCGCTATCTCATACTCATCCCCAAAGAAAATATTCATCCCTATCCATATCCAAACCTAACGAGTATCAAACTTTTGTCTCATCCCTATCCCCACCGAGTAACAGATATAATCTCGTACTCATACCCGTACCCGTTTTCTTACTACTTCAATATTAATTTTAATTAATTTTTATAAAATAATAAAAAATTACAGTAAAGGAAACATAATATTATCAAATATCCAATATTAGGAGGATGGTTGTTTCTTTGATATCAAATGCTTTGAAATAAATTATAATTGTTTACATTTTAGATTAGAATACCAAATAAAATTTCATGAGAACCAAAACATTTATTAAATTTGAAAACTACAAACATTAATGAAACCTAATTGATAAAATTTAAAAATATTTTAAAAAATATATATAAAAGGAAAACAAATATTCAAATTAAAAACTAGTTTAACTGTTTGTTTACTTCAATTTTTTAAATTCTAATGAATCTATTTTTTATACACTAATAAAAATTATAATACATCACTTGATCAAAATGATGCAAAGAAAAAATATTAAACATAATAATAAAATTTTGACATAGATCTTGTATCTTTTGAACTCCAATATATGTTGGATGGTGATAAAAAAATATATTCATGGCAATTATATTAAATTTTTATATTGTAGTAAATAAAAGTTATTTATACAATTATAGTGAAAAATTACAGTATCATTGATAGTGAGTTAGAAAATAAAAAATATTTAGATAAAATATATCAAAATAGTATTCTGCATGATGAAAATAAATAACAAATAAAAATGTTAAAAAATTAACAAATGTGTCTCTTAGAAATAATTTGAGAGACTATTGAAAGAAATCGCACAAATGAAAACAAATGTATAATTAAAGGTATGATAAAAAGAAAAATACCTTAGAGATCTAAGAAAACTTTTCAAATATCAACATATATACTCAATGGTTGAGAAATAACAAAAATTGTTTTAGCAAAATAAAAGAGTTCTTTAAATGAAACAAAAATTAATAATAATAAGTAAATAATTTTTTTTGATATTACCTAGTAAATGAAAGGTTTATGCTATTAAACACTTAAATTGAGAGTATCAAACATCCTCATGTGAAAGGAAAATGTACAATAAATAAAAATATTTAAAAATAATATAAATATTCAAATGTGAGACATAATTTTTTTTAATTGACATACATAATTTTAACATAATTACTTAAAGGTTATGATAAGACGAAAAATATATTAGAGATGTGAATGAATTTCATGAAAAACCAAATAATTAGAAGAAATAAAAAGTGTGTGTATATATATATATATATATATATATATATATATATATATATATATATATATATATATAGGGTTACTTAATTAATTGTGAATATTTTAATAATTTAAATGAGGACGAGATATGACGGGGATATGTACATCCCCATACCCAATTGAAAAAGTCAGGGATTTCCCATACCCATATCCATACCCAGTCAATGCGGGGATTCCTTGTCAAAATGGGGATGGGTTCGTGCAATACCCATGGGGAAGAATTTATTTGTCATCTCTAGTTAACGTTGAACAAACACAGGAGAGAAAAAAAACAATTACCATTGTCATTATTAACTAAAAGAATAGAATGGAGATTTTAAAAAGTTAAGAAAGTGCAAGAAGAGAGAAAGATGGGGTGCAAGGGTAGGAGCCTAATTTATTTAGTTAATCATAATAATTGGATTATTTATTGAGTGTATTTTTATTATAAATTAAAATATAAAGAATTTTGTATATTTAAATTTTATTGTTTTTATAGATTTGTACATATTTTATTATAATTAATGTTCATTGAATAAATTTAAATTATAATTAAAATAATGTAAAATGTTAACTTTTTGTTATTAGATAAATAATTGTAAAAAAAATGATGGATATTAATGTGAGATGAATTCAATACCGATTGTGAATGATTAATAATTGAATGATATACGAATCTTTACTCAATAAATGCAAGTAATGAATGAATAAATTCTAAAGTAGTTAATAGACATGAATGATTTGTTTATTTGAAATGATATTTTTTACTAAGAGGAAAATGTTTTTAAAAGATAATGGAGATACAACTGAATGCAATGCTTGAGTTTAGAGGGATTGATCCACTAAAGGGATTGATCATAGGTGTCATGTAGAGAGTTGGAGTTGGTGCTCTGTGTTGCTTACGAGAAGCTCATCGTCGTCGTTGTGCCCTTTCTCGCTCAAGCCTCCACACTCGTCACAACAATCCTCTCATGTCGCAGCTTGCGTCATCCCAGCAGGCGCTGTCGTTGAAGAAGATCATGTCATAGCTCGTCGTCGCCCACTCGTGGAATAAAAGGCACGTCAGGGAACGAGGAAAAAGTCGAAGGTGAGGGTGAAAACAGAAGGGAGAAAAGTGAAATTTGATTCCCCCCCTTTACATTAACCTTTTTTTTTACCTCAGGAGTGTTTGTGTGGGCTAACTGATGGAACAATTTAATTTGTTATGCGTAGGCCATCTGACGCTAGCAATTTGGTTCTTTTGCGTCGGCCAAACCGACGAAAATCTTTAATTAATAATTTCTTCCTTTGCGTGAATATATAACTTTTGTTTCTAATTAATTATTTATATTAATGTTGGTGTTGTGTGGGTCTGGCCGATATTATTTGCGTCCTACACCCATCTGACACCATAACTAGGAAGCTAATAGCGCACATTCTTGTAGTGCTTGTTTAATTCTAGCATTTATAGAGCTCTATTGTTTTATGAAGAAAAAAAAGTATTGTATTTTAAGTATATAATTAGAGTTGTCGTTTACTTAAATTTGAAGTTTCACTTAGAGAAAGTATATTTATTACACGTATGGTTAAAATAAATTTTGTTACTATATTTAGATTTTTTATTTTTTATTTATTTTTGGTATTTATATTTATTTTTAACTCAAATAACTCTCAAGTCTCTTAAAAAGATTTAATGGGATTTATTTTGCGTTAATACCATTTGAAAAAGCTATGTATCAAAATCTAAGGCTACCTTGTATCAAAATATGGGTGATCTTCTATCTGGGAACCCCTCTGATTTTGATACTAGCACTTTACAAGTAGAAAATGACCTAATTTATGACACTAGCACCTTACACGCGATAGACCTCGATTTTAACATGTGGTACTTCCCGAATGCGTTAACACCAATTTAACAGAAGGGGCCACATTGAGTCTTGTTTTTCACAAAAAATACACTCGGGTGATTTTTTTAATAGAGACTCAATTGAGGAAAAAATCTAGAGACCAAAATAAATCAAAAGTCTAAGTATAAAGACTAAATTACCAATCAAGTCTTAAATATATTGTAAGATCAAACTCTAGATTTAATTAACACATAACAACATAAGATTTTTCTTTAGTTTTGTGAGTTTTCATAAAATAGCAAAGGGTTGTAAATTTTTTTATTAAGATATGCATGAGTTGGAAAAACAGAATGATAAAGGAGCTTAACTACCAATGCTTTTCTATGTGAAAATAATTAATAGTTTTAGCTAGATTTTAGATTTTAATTGTATCAATTTCAATTTTAGTTTACATAAAAGAGCATACTATTATTAGGCAAATGTACATTGATGATCACTTTATTTATCTTTTTCTTGACAAATAGACTATATTGCATGTATTGCAATAATTTAACCTAAATATACTATGTTGCGTTCAACTTTTAGATTAAGCTAATATATTCTTAAGAATAGTTATCAAATATTTTAATAAATGAGGTTGAGATGGCCGAGTTGGTCTAAGGCGCCAGATTAAGGTTCTGGTCCGAAAGGGCGTGGGTTCAAATCCCACTCTCAACAATGGTGTGTACTTGTACATGAAGATATTATTTTAAGGGTTCCCATGTGTACATGTTTTCGGGTTCATAGGAATTATATGATATGATTGGGTTCATAGGAATTATATGATATGATTGGTAAGCTTTGTGCATGTTTTGGATGATATGGGCGAGCAAGGTGCCTTGTTCATTAAAAAAGTATTATTTTTCGTATTTTTGCACAGTATGGGCCACCTGACGCTAACTTCCTTCCTCTAGGCCTTGAGTCATGGGTTTTGGGGCCACCGGGGGACTAGTTAGTTTCCCTGTAAGGCGCCAGCTCTCGAGTTTTTGGGTGATGCGCGCCAAGTTCTGGGCACCCAGCGTCATTATTTTTCTAGTCTGCACAATTTTTTTAAAACTGAGTTTCTCGGTTTTTAACTGTCTGATTTGGCTGAAATTTTGACAACTTGTCCATAACATGTTGTTCTTCAGTTTTAACAATGTGATCTTAGTTTGGAAGTTTGTAGTTGGAGATATATGTTACACATAATTGCTAGTTTTTCGTGGTTGTATTTCGTTGATATTTTGTTTTAATAAATTGTTATATGCTCTGTTTGCAGTATCTTAAATGTTGGGCATGATAAATGATGTATGTTAAATATAATGACGATGATTGCATGATGTCAATGTGTTGTGATACATGTGATGATGAGGCCTTGATGTGCCTATGTGTTCATTGATCATGAATGTGGATAATCATGTGATTGTTGATTGATGTATGATCATGATAAGACAATGTATACTTGGATACAAATGTAATGAAAAGTATCTCTACTTAATTATACTGGATATGCACTTCATCGAGGCTCTTGATAAGAGTAATGGGAAGTTGTGCACTTCGTCGGGGCTCAATAAGAGTAATAATGAGAAGTTGTATACTTCGTCGGGGCTTGCGATGAGAGTAATGGGAATGGACATCTTTGGTAAGTTACATACGAGAATAGGTTAGGTGGTTGTTTTGAGAGGGAAGTTGTCCATTTCGTCGGGGCTCGTTATGAGAGTAATTGGAAGTGACATCTTTAGTAAGTTGCGTTCAAGAATAAGTTGGGTGGTTGGTTATGAGTGCATGCCATACCATTGATATTACTAGGTGGTAATATGTTGAGGATTTCATGTTTGGTTGTGAGGACATGTGATGGGTTGTTAACTTGGTTAAGTTTATGCATATGTTGTGATAATATAAGATTGGTAGAAAATTTGATTAAAATGTGCATGAGTTGGAAAAACAAAATGATAAAGCAACTTATCTACCAATGCTTTTTTATGTGAAAATAATTAATAGTTGCTTATCTACCCATGTTTTTTATGTGAAAACAATTAATAGTTTTAGCTAGAATTATTTTAAACCAAATTGTGTAGTTAGATTTTAGATTTTAATTGTGCCAATTTCAATTTTAGTTTACTTAGAGAAGCATACTATTATTAGGCAAATGTACATTGATGACTACTTTATTTATCTTTTTTTTTTTTACAAATAGACTATATTGCATGTATTGCAATAATTTAACCTAAATATATTACATTGTGATCAACTTTTAGATTAAGCTTATGTCTTCTTAAGAATAGTTATCAAATATTTTAATAAATAAGGTTGAGATGGTTGAGTTGGTGTAAGGCGTTAGATTAAGGTTATGGTCCGAAAGGGTGTGGGTTCTATTAAACTCACAGAAACTCAATGTTAGGTTCACACTCATGACCTTCCTTTAAAGTATGGCAACCGAAAACAATTTTTTCAATAGCATATGGAATTGGTAAACCTTTCTCTTTAGAGGATTATATCAAGAATAAGTCTCAAGGTTTCTTTGCATGTGTCTTGGTCGATGTTGATTTTTTATCTAATTTACCTAACCAAATTTTGGTAAAAGGCCAACATTTGCATTTATTATTAATGTGGAGTATGATAAATTGTCACTATTTTGTTCAAATTGTAAAATAATTGGTCATGATCTATCTAATTGTAGATGGTTACAACATGATGCGACTATTATTTCTAGCAAGGAGAAAACAATTGCCGCAAAAATATAACAATATTATCGTTCTAAGGTGGTTGGTGCACAAGATGAGACTATGGGTTCTTTAGCTCAATCGGTAGAGCCTTTGGTGGAGCCTGTAGTGGAGCTTATAGTAAAGTCTTTTATTGTGCAACCTATGGTGGTACAGTCTGAGCCAATGGTAGTTAATCATGATAAATTTGTGTTATGAATGGATCTTCTCTTATTAAAAATTTTGATGGTAGTGTGCTAGTGGAACATAATTCCTTGGCTGATATGCCTTCTTTGGAGGATGTCACTCCCATTGTCAATAGTTTGTAGGCTTTACAACAATTAGATTCAAATTCATAGTAGTTCAGCTACAATTCTAAATGGGCTAATTGAAAATAGGGAAGATACTAATATTGAAGAGGATTATGAGCCAAGTTAAACTACAAGGAAACCTAGTAGGGGTAGGCCAAAGAAAGTTAATACTAAACCCTTCAAAGCAAAAACTTCTAAAAATTATAGGTCTTTTTTTGGAACATGAGATTATTGGCTAATGATAAATTTTTTAATATGTAGATAATTTTGTCTTTTTCCTGGTATATGGAGTTCAAAGTATGGAATGATTTTTATTAAGGAAATCATGATTTTTTTTCATAATAGGTTTTTTTTTCCGATGTTTGCGATGTAATTTTATCATGGTTTGGTGTAGTCTTCCTATGTTTGTCTTTCCTTTTTCTTTTTTCTTTTTATTTTTTAATAAAAATTTATGTATGGCAGTTATTACAATGTTGGCAAGTATATTAAATCGTACAAGTAATATAGTGGATAAGTCCAAATATCATTTCCCATGGAGACTCACATTGTTCAAAAACATTATGTTTATTCACTAGTTAAGGTGAAAATAAGTTTTGTATTATAATGCAATGTATTGAATGTTTAGCAAAATTCTAAAATATAGAAAGTAGTGAAATTGATAGAAGTACTTATATGACAAAGACTTCACTAGGGTTAAATTTCATGCATCAAACCAATATGAAAAACACCAAACAATATACCTATAATTTCGACTCTAGCATTCACACCACTATGTAACACGTCATAATGTATTTGCGACAAGCCTAAACTTATTACTAAGAACCTTAATGTCTTAGACCTTTTCTTATTAAAATTTCACATTAAACTTTAAATTTAGATGTTAGGAATGACCAATGATGTACTCTATATCTAGATGCACAATCAATTAATTGTTCTATTCTAATCCAAGTTCTAACATCGTGTCTAATGGTAAGATACCCACAAGTATGCAATCAATCAATTCATGCAGTTAAGAACGAGAATAAAATACAAGAGTACATATGGAAAAGAAATATATATTGAATAGTAGAAATTACAAAGATTGAAGATACATTACATTCAACCCCCCGTAAATATGGGAGTTAGTTACTCCCAGTGGCGAAACTTGGACAAAAAATTTAGGGGCGCCAAATTAAATTATTGTTAGATATAATTTTTTTTAATTAGAAAAAAAACTTTTATTTTTTCTCTTCATTTCCTCTGCTTAAAACAAGCACACATTATAGTAGAATTCAAAAAAATATCACTATCCTTCGTTATTATATCATGATACCAAACCATGAGTACCATTTTGATAAGCCCTTCGTACCTCATCAATTTGATTTGTTGGGTATGGTCAAATTTAAGGACGTTTTTCCCGGATCGCATTCTAATGAATTTTTAAATTCATTATATGTAACTCTATAAACTTTAGAGATTTGTTTTTCATTGTCATGAATTTTTGATGCTCATGAAATTTCTTAAGTTTAGTTAATGTCGATGCATTTTTTTTCATCTTTATCACAAACCTTTTTCTCTCCAAAAAAGAATCAATTCTTTTACTCTTTATCATAATCTTTCTAATATAAATTTATCACCTCCCACCTATTTAGAGAAAAAGATAAAATTTATATTCACAAATCACAATTATCACAATGCAAAACATAACAAAACCCATACAAATTTAATTAAATAAGCAACACTGTATAAATTCAAAACTTTTAAAAAATGTACCATAGGCAGCAGACAACATAAAATCCCTAAATTTCATAATTAAGGGTTATAATAATTTTGGGAAAAATTATAATTAAGGTTCATACAAATTTCATAGAAAAATTCCTAAAATCATAATTAGGGTTTATACTAATTTGGGATAAACTTAATTTGGAAGAAACATCCTACAAAGAATAATAAATTTAACATATATAAATTATAATAAGATACTAACCTTGATATGTGAGAGATCGTCCGAGAATGTATACTTCAATCTCAATCTATGTATTCCCCAACCTTTGTTTATCTCTTTGTATTTATTTCTCTTCACACACTTTTATGATAATTTACATGATGAAAAGTTCTTATAGCCAGAAAAAAAAACTCTAATGTCTTTTAAAATCAACCTCTTCATTAAACTTTTTATTTTATCTTTTATTATAATTTTTCATAACATAAACTTAATATAAATAATATATAAATATAATTTTAATAAATAAATATATATAAAAAAATAATTTTCAAAAATTTTGGGGGAGCCGTGGCTCCCCTACGTCCCTAAGTAGTTCCGCCAATGGTTACTCCTATACATTTTAGGAAAAAGAATAATAATGAATGTTTCTACCCTCCAAAATGTGTCTCCACCTCAAAAGATCAAATTCCCTCTCTCTCCCACAGGGGGAGGTTGCCTATTCTCCCAAAAGGAGGGTTAATTTTTAATTGTGTGGAGCCTTCTATTTAAAGACTTTTAGAACTCGACTAGGCATGAAATCTGTACTTGAATTTGTAATTGAAGTAACCTAACTCTATTGATAATTGATTATGTTGACAACTTCTTAAATATATGATATTTGCACTTATCTGTTAAAATATAAACCAAATACTTATTTTTTCCAATTTATTAAATAAAACTTGAATTATCTAATAAAAGATACAATATTTATCTTTTATAAATTATTAATAAACCCTTAATTATTTAAAAAGATAATAATAAAAATACAAATAAAAGATAAAAGAATAGACATAATAAAAATATAATAATGTCAATTATTAGTAGTGAAGCCTAACATCTTATTGGCAACTTCTTAATCCAAGATCTACTTTCGCAAAAAAAAAAAGAAAAGAAATAATAATTCCAAAGGCAAATGAGAAGAAAAGGATAATTGATGTACCTTTTATGGACAATGATATTTTAACCCACATTTTTTGACCCACTTTTAACCCACTACGTCGGGTCCGTCTGGATCGCCGGGTCTGTCTGGATCGTCGGACCCATCCGGGTCGTCGGACCTGTCCGTATCGTCCGGCCCATCTGGGTCGTTTGGCTTGATCTTTGACTCTGACTTAATGTAGTTATTTGGGGGGCCTAACCCACCTTAGCCCTAGTCCTAACCCACTAGAGAGAGGGCTTTGGGGGCTGGGGCTTTGGCCCCCTCATTTGGGGCCCCCCTAAAAGGGGGCTTTATGAAGAGTGGGTCAGGGTTGGTCCATGGGCTAAGGGCCAAATTGACACCTCTAATTTTGATTCTTTTTAGTGATGTGATGTGATAATCTAATGATGATTAAAATGATGAGTTAAAAATGAGTAAAAAAAAATGAATTAAAATATCATTATCTATCTTTTATTAATAAATGACGTGAACACAATACAAATACAAGAGTGATAAACCAATATATATTTTGGTAGAATATGGTTTATTCTCTTCCCTGATATATGGTTTTATTGTAATATAAAACAATATTTTTATGTGATATATTTACGTAAGAATACGACCTATATATTAAACAAAAATATATAAATAAATTTAAGAGATGTAAATAACAATTACACTGTAAAAGTTTCAGTCCAACTCTATATTGACAATTTTATGGATGTCTATATTTTCTATTTATACTTTAGTAGGAATGAGAAAAGTTTAAAGGTTTAGAAACATTCCTAATTTATTATCTCAAAATTTATTTTAAATTGTATAATTAATATTTAAAAACATCTTATAGAATGTACAATTCATTATATATTTTTTATTTACATAATTCAAAAAATGTTAAATATATATTTTTTTTCTAAAATTTTTGAAGAAAATTATATTTTATCATTATTTCAAAGTATGTATCAATTTTGTTCTTATATTTTATAAAAGGAAAATGATTAGTTAACTACTTTTTCTTACCACCTAACGTGGATTCACCTTGTGCATTTTAATTTTAACTTTTAATATACTTTTAAGCTGTAGAAGTGTCAGAGGAAATAAAAAAGTGCATTCCGCGCGTGGGTGATCTTTTGGACAGAAAATCCCAATTCTATTTGGCTTTCTAGAAGCTGCCATTTTCACACCCCATTTCTTTGCACCCACCAAGTTTCCTAAAAGCTTCACACAAAACCCATTTTTCCCTTTCTTCTTTGAACATTGTCACCCATAAGGTAAGAAAACAAAGCCCCTTCCCTTCTAATCTGCACATTGCAACCCATAAAGCTAGCGAACGAAACCCCATTTGTTGTACTCATTACATTGCAAACCATAACCCTTCTAGCCCCTTCTCCCCTTCTTTTCTTTAGACTGGATTTTACAAGCCCTAAACGAAGGGTTTTGGTCATAATTTTTGTCTGTCCAATGCACAAGACATTGGGGGTTTTGCAGAGATAAATGTTGTTATTGATTTACTTCGTCACCTAAACTTAGGTGGTAAGATAAGTTTTAAAATGTTACAAGCTAATTTTTTTCCCAAATGAACTTACACTTGGTTTAGAAGAAATGGGATGTGGTCTGGTATTGGTGTGCATAACTAGGGTCCACCCTTTTAATAAGGGAGAGAATTGTGTGTTCTCATGCTTTTCCAAAATTTATCAACTTTATTTTGTGTAAAAACGCCTTCGTGGGTTACACCTTAATTATTCTTGGGTTGCAAGATAAATTTAAAAATGTTGTAGGCTAAATTTTCCCAAAATGAACTTACACCTAGTTTAGAAGAAGTGGGATGGGGTCTGGTATTGGTGTGCATAGTTGGGGTCCAACCTTTTAGTAAGGGGGAGAATTGTGTGTTCTTGTGTAATTCCAAAATCTGTCAATTTTAATTTGTGCAAAAGCTCTTTCGTGGTTGCTATTGGGTTGCAAGATAAATTTTGAAAATGTTGCAGGCTAGTTTTTCCCCAAATGAACTTACACCTGCTTTAGAAGAAGTGGGATGTGTAACATCCCCACGGAATATTACTGATATAAAATAAATAAAATTCGAAATATAATAAGTGTCACATTTAATATGAACTATTTCCCAAAATACGGGAAATTTAAAACCTTAAATATATGAGTCATAAAACTAGGAGTCCATAATTCATAAAACTGAAATAAAAGTCAATGGCTCATGCCAAGTTTACATAATGTTCTCAAGGATAAAATAATAAACATAATACATATGTATCTACAAAATATCCCATGCTAGCCCTCGCTTCGAGTCTAAGCATCTCCTGGCCCACCTGTCAAATCATCTGCTCCCGGATAACAAGTTACCCGATCATCGCCACACACACAAAAAGGGTGAGCTATGCATAAGAAAAATATAAACAGATATATGAAATAAATATGCGACCCATCCCGAAATAACATAACTAATTTCATAATTTCCAAATCACCCAACCATGACCTCATAGTCCTTCATGAGTCATATGCATGAACTAGGTATTAGGACTTCCTTGTGCTCCCACGAAACTAACTCATTCGTGGTCCAACCCTATGAGCCTATCCCGCTCATAGTCCTGCCCTACAAACTCCTCGTATGTAGTAAAACATCCAAGTCTCACACTTGGACCCTGACACGCACGCAATCACCATACTATGGACTCCTCACCCAATAGTAGCTGACGGGAACATCACAGTTCCTTGCCCATCGTGCGCCCGACACATGCAATCACCATATTAAGGACTCCTCGTCCATTAGTAGCCGACGGGAACTCAACCAGTTCCATGCCCATCATGTGTCCAACCACCGAGCACATCCCAGACCCCTAACGGACTTAGTCCTTCAAGCCCACACACCACAACACATGCATATACTTCATATACTTAAGTAAAGTAGTCATTCCACACACACAAGATCATTCAACATGAGAAATCCACATAATCTCGCCCAAGCCAGAGCCTCTCGCCCAAGCTAAGCCCCTTGCTTCGCTTAGGCTAGTTCACCTCACTTGGGCGAGCTTAAATCAGCCACAAAATCACGTCATCTCGCCTAGGCGAGACCATCTCTCGCCCAAACACCAATTTTAGACTCGCATGGGCTAAACTACAACCAAAGCACAACACATGGCCACGACATCTCGCTTAGGCGAGGCTATCTCGCCTGAGCGAGACCCTAGTTCGCTCAAAACCCACAAAAACCTCGCCTGGACGAGAAATTGCGCTCAACATGAGCACACTTCCTTGCTATCTCGCTTAGGCGAGCCACTCTCGCCTAAGCGAGAGTGTCACTCGCTCAACAATAACACAGCTCGCCTAGATGAGCTACAAGACCTTTAAATCAGAAGAGTAGCTCTGCAATTCTCGCTTAGGCGAGATGGACTCGCTTGGGCGAGACTTGCAGGGTTTAGCCTCTGTACACACACAAAAATCACCCAACTTTGCCCAATTTGCACCACCAACGATACCAAAACACGATTAAAGTATTACCAAGCACAAATAAGGACCACAAACATCAGAACAGGTCCTATATCATCCATTCATATTACCCAACTCGAGATTAAATCACCTCTACCCATTCCATACCAAAACCCTCCCTCTAATCACAAATTTTTTGCATCACGTGGTTATGCACCCTATCTCAAACCAATCAAACTCTCAATCACTGCACATGATACACGAATTTCATGCCAAACAGAAATCAATTGAGAAAGCCATGATATAGAATCATACACAAATTATGAAATTCACACGCACAAAAGAAAGCTCCCCTAACCTGGAATGTGTGATCAAATTTATGAAGACAAGAACCCTTGATTCACGACTTCCCTTTTGCTTCAGCCCTTTGCACACTCAAAACCTCCTCTCCCAGTCTCAATTTCGTGCTCTCTCTATAGCAGCTCCCACAATTACCAAAACCCTTCCTTTTTCTTAAATTTTGGCTTTTATAGGTGCCTTTAAAATAGGTTTTAAAACTAAAACGAGTTTGGGCTTTTAATTCCTCTTCCATGTTACTTATTTGGTAATTTCCCAGCCCCCTTGGCTGCCCCATTCTGCTATGCCAAATCCCATTTGGTGATACTCACGAATCAAGAATAGTTTACAATACCAATCACATACTCATACATATCCTTAAAAAGGAAGGACAAAACAATCACACATAATTTGCATACTAAGGACTCGAACCCAAGTCCTCTCACACAACCAAGTACTCTCAACCATTTGAGCTAGCACTTTTCTACGTCACATTAAACAACAATTAATGTCATAAAGGCGTCTTCTACCCGTATTTATTAATTATTTATTTATTTAATTAATTAATTTTCCCGGGTCTTACAGGATGGGGTCTGGTATTGGTGTACATAGTTGGGGTCCAACCTTTTAGTAAGGGGGAGAATTGTGTGTTCTTATCCAATTCCCAAATCTGTCAATTTTAATTTGTGCAAAAGCTCTCTCGTGGGTTACACCTTAATTGCTCTTGGGTTGCAAGATAAATTTAAAAATGTTACAAGCTAAATTTTTCCCAAATGAACTTACACCTGATTTAGAAGAACTGAGATGGGGTCTGGTATTGGTGTGCGTAGTTGGCATCCAACCTTTTAGTAAGGGGGAGAATTGTGTGTTCTTATGCAATTCCAAAATTTGTCAATTTTAATTTGTGCAAAAGCTCTCTCGTGGGTTACAACTTTATTGCTCTTGGGTTGCAAGATAAATTTAAAAATGTTGCAAGCTAAATTTTCCCCAAATGAACTTACACTTGGTTTAGAAGATGTGGGATGGGGTTTGGTATTGGTGTGCATAGTTGTGGTCCAACCTTTTAGTAAGGGGGAGAATTGTGTGTTCTTATGCAATTCCAAAATCTGTCAATTTTAATTTGTGCAAAAGCTCTCTCGTGGGTTACAACTTAATTGCTCTTGGGTTGCAAGATAAATTTAAAAATGTTGCAAGCTACATTTTCCCCAAATGAACTTACACCTGGTTTAGAAGAAATGGGATGGGGTCTGGTATTGGTGTGCATAGTTGGGGTCCAACCTTTTAGTAAGGGAGAGAATTGTGTGTTCTTATGCAATTCCAAAATCTGTCAATTTTAATTTGTGCAAAAGCTCTCGTGGGTTACAACTTAATTGCTTTTGGGTTACAAGATAAATTTAAAAATGTTGCAAGCTAAATTTTCCCCAAATGAACTTACACCTGGTTTAGAAGAAGTGGGATGGGGTCTGATATTGGTGTGCATAGTTGGGGTCCAACCTTTTAGTAAGGGGGAGAATTGTGTGTTCTTATGCAATTCCAAAATCTGTCAATTTTAATTTGTGCAAAAGCTCTCTTGTGGGTTACACCTTAATTGCTCTTGGGTTGCAAGATAAATTTACAAATTTTGTAGGCTAGTTTTTCCCCAAATGAACTTACACCCAGTTTTGAAGAAATGGGATGGGGTCTGGTATTTGTGTGCACAGCTCGGGTCCACCCTTTTAGTAAGGGAGAGGATTGTGTGTTCTCATGCACTTCCAGAATTTGTCAATTTTATTTTGTGCAAAAAATCTTTTGTAGGTTACACCTAAATTGCTCTTGGGTTGCAACATAAGTTTAAAAATGTTGCAGACTAGTTTTTTTCCCTAAATGAACTTACACCTGGTTTAGAAGAAGTGGGATGGAGTCTGGTATTGGTGTGCATAGCTGGTGTCCACCCTTTTAGTAAGGGAGAAAATTGTGTGTTCTTATGCACTTCCAAAATCTGTCAATTTTACTGTGTGAAAAAACGCCTTTGTGGGTTACACCTTTATTGATCTTGGGTTGCAAGAGAAGTTTAAAAATGTTGCAGACTAGTTTTTCCTTAAATGAACTTACACTTGGTTTAGAAGAAGTGGAATGGGGTCTAGTATTGGTATGCACAATTGGGGTCCACCTTTTTACTAAGGGAAACAAATTGTGTGTTCTAATGCACTTTCAAAATCTGTCAATTTTATTTTGTGCAAACACTCATTCGTAGGTTACACCTTATTTATTCTTGGGTTGCAACATAAGTTTCAAAAGGTTGCAGGCTAGTTTTTCCCTAAATGAACTTACACATGTTTAGAAGAAGTGGGATGGAGTCTAGTATTGGTGTGCACAACTGGTGTCCACCCTTTTAGTAAGGGAGAAAATTGTGTGTTCTCATACACTTCCAAAATCTGTCAATTTTACTTTATGCAAAAACTCTTTCGTGGGTTACACCTTAATTGCTTTTGGGTTATAGATAAATTTAAGAATGTTGCAAACTATTTTTTTCCCAAAGGAACTTACACTTGGTTTATAATAAGTGGGATGGGGTCTGGTATTTGTGTGCACAATTGAAGACCATCCTTTTAGTAGGGGAGAGATTTGTGTGTTCTTATGCACTTCCAATATTTGTCAACTTTTTTTATGCAAAAACTCCTTCATGGGTTACATCATAATTGTGCTTGGGTTGCAAGATAAGTTTAAAAATGTTGCAGGTTAGTTTTTTTCCAAATGAACTTACACCTGGTTTAGAAGAAGTGGGATTAGGTTTGGTATTAGTGTGCACAACTAAGGTTCACCCTTTTTGTAAGGGAGAGAATTGTGTGTTCTCATAACTTCCAAAATTTGTCAACTTTATTATGTGCAAAATCTCCTTCGTTCAAAAATGGGAGGGGCTTCATTCACTAGCTTTATGGGTTGCAGTGTGCAGAGTAGGGAATGGGCTTCGTTTTCTTACCTTATGGTTGACAATGTTCAGCGAATAATTGAAAAAATGGGTTCTATGAGCTTGGTGGGTGTTAAAAAATGAGGTCCCAAAAATGGCAACTTCTAGAATGCCTAAGAGAATGGAGATTTTCTGCCCAAAAGATTATCACGCGCAGAATGGACTTTTTTTATTTCCTCTGACACTTTTATAGCTTAAAAGTAAATTAAAAGTTAAAATAAAAATGCAAAAGTTCAATCCATGTTAGGTGGTAAGAGAAGTGGTAAGGAAAAGTAGTCAACTAATCATTTTCCTTTATAAAAAGAAATGTAAAATGTCTTTAGCAGGAAAAAACATTGAAGTCTCTCTCCTTTTTGCAACTCTCTCTCCTTGATGCAATTCTTTCTTTCTTTCTCTTTCTCTCTCTCTCTCTCTCACACACACACACACACACTCTATCTCTCCCCCACTGTATTTGGAGTTCTCAGGTCCTCTTTTCAAGGGTAAGGATGGAGGTGGTGTGGGCCTTAAGTGTAGGTTGTGTACGACAATATGCAAGGGTGTGTCCTTCAAATTCATCATTATTGTTCTTCAAATTCTTCTTCACACCTTCAAAACCTTATTCTTACTATCTCATCATAATGTCACCTCAACCCTCTCTCACAAGCCTCGCAATGCATCAATTCAA
>Ga0214543_1000792_pt1:45000-57048 | contig 57048 bp, 35 predicted proteins | sample CNSS2metaG_FD_160094 | JGI IMG/M metagenome (GOLD analysis project Ga0214543, IMG submission 160094) | Root nodule microbial communities from cowpea collected in UCLA plant growth center, Los Angeles, California, USA - CNSS2 | ecosystem: Host-associated > Plants > Roots > Nodule...
ATAACGTCAGTTTTTTCAAATCCTGACGTCACCGAAGCTGAACGCCAGTCTTCAGATACCCTGACATCACTCAATGTCGGCTACTTCACTAATCCAATGTCACTCAACGTCGACTAGGCACAAAATCGACGTCCCACCTTCTTTCAATTATAGTGCTGCAACGCAAACAACCATTGTTCCTCTTCTTCGTGAGACCTTCTCTTCGTTCCGCGGACCACCACAACATCCACATGTGAGTTTTCCACCATAAAACTTGTTGAATTTTCATTTGTGCATTGATTTAAGCATTTGAACCGATTGAATTTCGTTTTGGTCTCCATTTCACATAAATGCATAATTTTCTTCTTCATTCCACTATTAAGTTTTTGTTTGTTGGCAGTCCACCCTCCTTCATCCGCGTCCTTATTTTTTCTGCAAGATGTTAGTTTTTCATTTTCTTTCGTTCACACCTTGCTCTTGTTCATGTATGTGTGTATTTTGTTGATTTTTTTGGCATATTCTTTTTATTTGAAAATTTATGATTTTTGATAAATTTGGAATAAAATTTATATTTGTTATTAGATGGGTTGCATGTTAAAATAATTTTAATGTGTTTTGTTCATTTTTTTGGATTATTTTTTTATTTGAAATTTTATGATAGTTGATAAATTTGTAATAAAATTTATATTTATTATTAGATGTGTTGCATGTTAAAATAATTGTAATTTTTTATTATTTTTTAATATTATTATTGCATTGTTATTTTATTTGTGAAGATTTATTATAATTTTAGTTCACAATATTGAGTGAACCTTAGTTCCCGTTTGAGATTTAGTACAAATGATTAAATTTTTAGTCGTTTATATTAAATCTTGAATGGACTGATGAGACAGTTTGAAAAAAATATTTTTCATAATCGGCTATAATGTGTATATTGATGTTTATGCATACATTTGATAAAATTTCGATTGAGACAATTTTTGGTTGTTCTCTGGATGCATACTTAATTGTGATCATGACTGATCTCTTTCATTTTGTATACTTCAAAGACCAATGCGATATTTGACTTCTTTGTATACGTGTTAGAAAATTATTTTAAAATAATTTTTTTTTGAATGAGTTGGACTTCAAATTATATTGGATGAACGTCACATCAATAAAAAATATGAGAAGGAAGTTTTTAAATTTTTATGTTCAAAAACATACAATTTTTATTAATAGGACATATTTTTATCCTTTGTCCCTGTGTTCGCTATCTTTCTATATTTTGACATAGGTCACAAAAATCTCAAATTTTCACTTTTCGTAAACATCTCAGATTTTGTAATTAAATTTTTTTTAAACCTACTATTTAGAATTTAAAATTATATTATAAATTATATAATTTCATAAACATAATATATTTTAAATCGTATAATACAAATCTGTTTCTGTAATATATAATTCGAAAAAAGAATCGATATTGTATAATTTAGAATAGTTTGTTATATTATAAAATAAAATGTATTTTATATTATACAATTTGAAAATCCAAAACATAATTTAAAGTTCATAAATTTTTTAAAATTGAGTAATTTAATTATAATATAAAATCTATTTATAAGTATAAAAATATATTATAAATGATGCAATTTGTTTCGGGTGTAGGGACCAAACACCTACTAATACCACTTCAAATTATACTCCTTTCTCCTCGATGCTTCCTTCCCAAGTAATCTGCTGAAACTTCCACTCCATGTAATCTTCTTTCTCGTCCGATCGATTGAACGGACGATCGGTGTACCTGTCTAAAAGGCTCTAATGCTTAAGTCAGTCTCAGGGTCGATCAGTCGATAATTGTAACTGCTGTAATAAATGCAAATTAAAGAGATTCTCACCAACCTACCTTTGGGCTTTATTTATAGTTTTCGGTGTGGGCCTATAATTAGGGCTCCTTAATCACGGCCCAATGATCCCTTAATTATGATTACTGACTTGTTTAATTTTAATTAACTCAGCTGATTGATCCAGGTTTTTCATTTGGCCGATCGACCGATGGTCGCTTGGTTAGGCGAGTTATCTTTTATGGGTGAGTAGCCTTTAACAAAAAAATGTGTTTCACCCGTGTGGCCGATGGGCCGATCGTCCTTAGCTTTGCCATACGATATATCTGTTGCTAGCAGCCTGTTTCCGCTCGAGTTTTGTCCAGTAAGCCGATGCACCGATGGGTTGTACGGTACACAAGCCCTCCCAGCCTTGAACGATGACGAAGGTGAAACGAGAAGGTTTTCAGGGAGATTCCCTGTGCCGATGGACCGGTGGGCCATACAGGAAGAGATTCCTATGCCGATAGACCGGTGGACCATACAGGAAGAGATTCCCTGTGCCAATGGACTGGTGGGCTATACAGGAAAAGATTCCCTGTGCTGATCGACTGATGGACTATACAAGAAGAGATCCCCTGCGCCGATGGACCGGTGGGCCATACAATACACAATTTAAGATATGTTGTTAAGATTACTAATTGTAAAACGTTAATATCTAATTTTGGTGATGTTTGGTTAGTTTTTTCTTTTTCCTGTTTTTCGTATGCTTAATTGTTTAGTTTAATTTATTATGATTATCTTGTATTCTTATAGTTAGTCTATGTTGAAAATAATATAATATTGAAGTTAAATTTTTTAGAAAAAGTAGAAAAATATTAAAAAATAAATGAAGTTAGTGGTACTTGAGAAAATTCAGCATTGAAGCATTCAGAAGTTTTGGTTAGGGTGTCCTTTTTTTATTGGACAGGGATTCACTAACGGTCCCAACATTGGTTACTTCCTTCAAACTCATCTCTGACTCACCATAGACAAAAAGAAAGCAAGATCATAAACTAAATATTTCTCATAGGTAATGCATCACTTGACCTAATAAACATAAAAATGATTTTTTTATTTTTTATTTTTTTACTACATTCAATCCAATGCAATCTATTTTCTATGACGTTGAACCAGTAATGGAGTTATAGATTTAGAGTTTATTATTAAAATTTGTAATTAATTTTTTATTTTATTTTTAAGAATATATTTTTTAAAAGCAGAAAAAAAATATTTAATATTTAAAAAAATACATTTAGATAATAGAACAATAAAATAAAATAATTGATATATTTTATTATTTTTAATAATACTAGTGAAAACAAATGGGGTATATTGATTTTATATTTAATGTCTCTTTTAATGTATATGTATTTATATATATTTAATTATGTTTATGTTATTTTGTTTAAATTTGAGATATTATTGAGAATAATTAAATCTAAAATGAAAGAGAAGTCATACCGAGAGAAGAAGAATAAGTGAGATGTGTGAGAAATAATAAGTTTTGATTATTATTTAGAAGGGGGTAACACACACGCATTTTAACTCTAAATTAAATGATTTTAAGTATAAAGATTAAAGATAAATTTTGTACAGTTATAACAACAACAAAAATAAGTAATCCTAATATTTAATATGATGTTTTGAAATTATATACATTACTATTTTATTTGAAGAATTTATGAGACCGACATATCTACCAAATGTACAAGAACACCATTGTATTTGGTCTCTGCCAAATTTATCCAAAAACCATTTGTACGTTCCTATCAAGTGAATCAACCATCATTATTGGAGAATTTTCAAAAGAATGAGAGAAAATGGCACTTGCAAACTAGAAAGGAAAAAGAGGGGCATTGAAAAAAGTCCTTCTTTTCTTTTGAAAAATCTTGTTTCCATTCTCACTGTGTCAAGTTTCTTGATTTGAAGTATGACAAAAGAAAAAAGAGAACAAAGTTTCTTGATTAAGGAATTTCCTTTCCCTTTCAAACACAACGGTTGAAGTGTTATGTTCACTCTTACAGCATGTTGTTCTGATCTGTAGCGGTAGCTTTAAGAAAGGGAAACTTAAACAGAAACACCAAGTGTAAGATAGTGATATATAGCAACAAAAATGTGCAGGTTCATAACAACCATTAGGTGAGACATAACTGGAACCACAAGAGAATTCCCTGGAAGGTTCTTCTATAATATTATACATGCAATGCGTTAGCATTTTTCCTCTCAACAACTCTTGATCTATAAAACTTTTCTCATTGAAAAGTTGATAGCATCAAACACATATTCAGAAAATGAGGCTTGTCATCTCAGCTTTCTGTGTTCTTGTGTTATTCTCATGTGCAGGTGAGACACAAGTTTCACTATATGTTGATTTTGTTTCACTAGCACATGAATATTCAACTAATGTTCTAACTTTTTGTTGTCTCAGTTGCTTATGATCCTTTGGATCCAAACGGAAACATAACAATCAAATGGGATATCATGTCTTGGACACCAGATGGCTATGTGGTAACACAGTCTGCATTGCTACTTGTTTTATATTTGTGTGATTGTTTGCAAAATGGATTTCCATTTGCTGCAGTAAAATGCAGAAAAGTGGCAGCATAAAATATGTAACTATTAGTTGTTTGATCAAATGCTTGAGTCATGTAATGAATTCACCTGACTTGTGGCTATTGCATTTTCCATCAGGCTACTGTAACAGTTCACAATTTCCAAATGTTTCGGCACATCATGAATCCTGGGTGGACCTTGGGATGGACATGGGCCAAGAGAGAAGTGATTTGGTCCATGGTAGGAGCTCAAGCCACAGAGCAAGGAGATTGTTCTAAGTTCAAAGGCAACATACCTCATTGCTGCAAGAAAACTCCAACAGTTGTAGACCTTCTCCCTGGTGTTCCTTACAACCAGCAATTCTCAAACTGCTGCAAGGGTGGAGTGGTGGCTGCATGGGGCCAAGATCCTTCACAGGCTATCTCATCCTTCCAAGTGAGTGTAGGCCAAGCTGGTACCACAAACAGGACAGTGAAACTTCCCAAGAACTTCACCCTCTTGGCTCCTGGACCAGGCTATTCCTGTGGCCCTGCCAAGGTTGTTCCTTCCACAACTTTCCTTACACCTGACAAACGCCGCAAGACTCAAGCACTAAGTATGATCTCTAATCTCACAATTTCAGTTTGATCACCAACTTTACCATTAACATAACTCTCAAAAATCTCGTTTTCTTTTTCTTATGCAGTGACTTGGAACGTTACCTGCACATACTCACAGTTCCTGGCAAGAAAGAATCCAAGTTGTTGTGTATCTTTGTCCTCCTTCTATAATGAAACTATCACCCCTTGTCCCTCTTGTGCCTGTGGCTGCCACAACAAGAAGAATTGTGTCAAGTAAGTTTTGGATATGTGATGATCTTAAGAAATATTCTAGAGAAACTTACATTTATATCATCTTAAAAGCAATTTACATTGGCATGAGATGATGTTACACAAAAGTATTCCTTTCATTATTTTATCCCAAGACAAATATTCCCAAATTGTTGTGAGGAATCATTATGTTGGGAGTCCTACATCGACTAAAGCCAATTTAACTTATGCACGGAAGTGCAAACCCTATTTTACAAGTTAATTTGGTAGAGTTGATTTAGACTTGAAATCTACCCCTTAACATGGTATAATAGTCATGAGTTAGAGTCTATCCTAACAAAGTTTGTTGTTTGTTAAGTCTATTATTCTATCCACTGTCGGATCACTCGTTAATGACTAATCTCACGCTTGAGATGTATATGGGTGTATTAGAAGTTTCAGAATTTCCAATAACTTCTTATCACTGTTGGTGTGGTATGCAGGAGTGACTCCAAAATTCTCAGCATGGTGGGTCTTCACACTCCCAAGAAAGACAATGAACCATTGCTGCGGTGCACACATCACATGTGTCCAATCAGGGTTCACTGGCATGTCAAGGTTAACTATAAGGAATATTGGAGAGTCAAGATTGCCATTACAAACTTCAATTACAGGATGAATCACTCCCTGTGGTCTCTTGCTGTTCAGCATCCAAATCTTAACAATCTCACCCAAGTTTTCAGTTTCAATTACAAGCCTCTTCTTCCCTACGGTTCCATAAGTGAGTGCAAGCAAATCGATCTTTTTAAGCTTCTATTATAATTCAATAACTTTAAGAAAGAGTTTTCAAGCATGTTGTTATTGTGCTTGCAGATGACACTGGAATGTTCTATGGCATGAAATACTTCAATGATCTTCTAATGGAAGCTGGACCAACAGGGAATGTTCAATCAGAGTTGCTTCTTCAGAAGGACAAGGATGCATTCACATTCAAGCAGGGGTGGGCTTTTCCTCGCAAGATCTACTTTAATGGCGATGAATGCATGATGCCTCCACCTGACACCTACCCATTTCTACCTAACTCAGCACCTCCACGCCTAATTACCTTCCCACTATCTATTTTCTTACTGTTTTTCTTTTTAGCAGTTTGGTGAACTAGTGCATAGTGTCAGAATTTTGTGAAAATTTTGAAACCTTGTATACCTTCTCCATGATTACGTGACAATAGGCATGAATACTCAAATTCTTTGGAAACACCAAGCCAATCTCATGGCTGTGTTTTTCTGACATAAGCACCAGGGATGCTGAATGTAAATCTCAACAGTTATTTTGTCTTAATCATAGATTCCTGATGCTGTTACAGCAATGCCATAATGAATAATTCATACGCTTTCTAGTCTGTTTCTTTGGACTACATTGACTGCATATTTGGATGAGCGCTTTGAGTTTTAGTTAAAATGAATTTCAAAGAAATACAATTCATGTTTAGAACTTCATCACTAAAACAACAGTCATTTCGGAACCAAGCATGAAAATACTCTCATTAAATAATTCAAATGTAGTTAAAATTTAATTATACTAATAAACCTACAAAAAATAATTTATAGTTATATTTGAGATGGAAAGAAGTATGAACATTTACAACCATGTTTACTATTATGTTTGAACGATCTTACCTCAACGGAAACACGCAGGAAAATGCATAAAAAACAAATACATGTACCAAAGACAAACTAAATGAATCATCACCTCCCAAAACATACAATGATGATTCCAAGGTGGCTGCAAAGAATAAACAATGATCATTTCAAGTACAGACTTGCGTTTATGAATTATTCCATTTCCTGTGTACCTTTAAATATTTCTTATACTTACAGAATCAACTATGGATCTAAAATGAATAAACATCATTACACTAAAACAAATAGACATAACAATGCAGTAGCCAATTCAATCGCCCCATATGCTGAAACTTAGAAACAAATCAGGGGGCACAAAGCTACTAATGAAATTTTCTCTGGATGTTTTACTCCAGCTTGGTTCAAATCCCAAATTGGTATCCCAAAATTGAGTCAAAACTTGTCACATCGAAGATTGTTCATGAGAGATTTGAGTGTGGCATGCATAGGAACTTTAAGCGTATGCATGCGATAATACTAAGGCCACCAAAGATGTCATCATCAAAACAAGCAGGGGAACCTCTTGCCTGGAACCAGCATTAGGTAACCATGGATAGGCATCAGGTGGTGGCATCACACAAACGTCACCATTGAAATAGACTCTTCGAGGGAAGGCCCAACCCTTGTCAAAAGTGAAAGTTGATTTATCTTTTCTGAATAGTAGCTCTGACTGTACATTACCAAGAGAACCAGCTTGCATGAGAAAATCATTGTAGAACTTCACTCCCCACAACATTGCTGTATCATCTGTTGAAAGCAACACATATCAATCACTTCTGTGCCTCCACAAAAAATACATGCTCTATGGTGAAAACAAGAATATGTTGCTCTTGCAGTAATTATCACCAGAATGTTTAGAAAGTCACTTATGTGTGCATTCCAAAGGTGGGCCAAATTTTCAAAAAATACATATTAAAAGAAAAATATATTTGAAAGAAAAATGTTTAAAACTGTAATGAATGAAAGCACTGGTAGAATTCTTTTGAAAAATCTGAAATTATAAACAAGAATGATATATGTCATTCTTAAGGTGGAGCACGGAAAAAATTGAGTCACTTAAAAATAATGTACTCTAATATATAGGAGTTGATAAGCCTGGATTTGGAGAAGAAAATGTATATTTTAATGAAAATATTAAAAAAACAGAGTAGTTTTTTGAGAAGAAAATAATTAACAAAGAAAATTACAATCAATTAATTGCTTTGAGAGCATATGCAATTGAGATTTGAAAGCAAAAATTTTAACATAAAAAGTAAAAGGGGTGGCAATTGATAAATTAAGCATTTTAGAAAATATGCAAATAGAAGTGTTAAGAAACGGTGAGGCTACCATGTCTAGAAGAAGAACAAATTCAGAATACAACAGAAGATAATCTAACACGTAAGAAGTTGGAATCTTGATAAATTAATAGGAAGGAGAAATAAATTTACTACCAAGAAATTTGACAGCTCCTCAGAATCCTAGAGTGGTTGTCTGTCTACCAACAATTGTACCTAGTGTACACTACATTCAATTTTTGTTTTGCTTTACCACATGTATACTAAGAGACAATCCTGTTTGAGACACTATAAGACACTGCATTCAATTAAGTTAATTAGTTATGAGTATTTTACGTATCTAAAGTTGCAAGTCCTTGAAAGATAACACTTACTTATTGATCCGTAGGGAGTTATTGACTGGTAGTTGAAACTGAAAAGCTGGGTCAGATTCTCAAAGTTTGGATGTTGAATAACCAAGTTCCAATCAGAATAGTTCATCCTGTAATTAAAATTAGTAACAGTGACCTTCACACGCCAGTACTCCTTGTAGTTAAGCTTAACATGCCAGTGAACTCGGATAGGACACATATGTCGAGTACACCGAACCAAAGGTGTAATACTACTTTTATCATGTCCAGAGTTGGAAACAACTGATGCTAGATGTGGTGAATCTGGACTGTAATGACATGAAAAAAGCATATGTGATGTTTTTATACAATTTTTATTTCTGTTAGAAAAAAAAAAATCAATCAGTGCACCAAGCATTAAAACCTACTTTACACAGTCCCCTGTTAGTGATGAGTTGCCCTGGCAGCCACATGCACATGTAGAGCAGGGAACAACAGTATCATTATAGAAAGACGAGAGCGAGACGCAGCAAGTGGGTGTTCTCTGAGCAAGAAACTGTGAATATGTGCATGTCACATTCCATGTCACTGTGATAAATCAGAGCAATGTTAAGTTCAAACTATATTGATGGATCTTGCTAATGTGAAGTAAAAACTCCGAACAACTGTTAACTTAGGTTCTATTTGAAAAGTTTCACAGTAAAAACTTATAGGAGAAGAAAATAAGAATTCATTGAGTTTCCCTCATGAGAAAAAATCAATTTATGAACCTCAACATTTGAAAAAGTTAAATGAGAGAGCTTCCATGAACGTAAGTGTGTACATGTTGAGTTTAGCTTATAGGAAAAAGCCAATTTAGTTTACCTTCCTTGTTTATTCTCCTACAGTGTTTATGGAAAACTTTATCTAAACATGACCTTAAACCAGTTCTAAAATATTACAAGAGTACCTGATTTTAGCACTAACAATAACCACAACATATACATAATTAACTGAAAAGTGTGGCAATGAAAGCAAAAGTCCAATAACTTACTGAGAGCTTGGGTCACTCTTCTTTTGTCTGGTTGTATAAATTGAGTTGGTTTCACAATTTTCGCCGGGCTACATGTGTAACCGGGGCCTGGTGCTTTCAAGGTGAAGCTTTGTGGCAGTTTGACAGTTTTGTTGGTGGTGCCAGCACTACCTACACTGATTTGAAAGGCTGCAACTGCTTTGGATTGATCCTGTGCCCATGAGCTGAGTACACCACCTTTGCAGCAGTTTGCAATTTGTTGATTGTAAGGTGTTCCAGGAAGTAAATCTACAACTATGGGGTTCTTTTTACAGCAATGTGGAATGTTTCCCTTAAATCTTGAGCAATCCCCTTGTTCAGTGGTCTGACCTCCCACCATGCTCCATATCACCTCCTTCTTTGCCCATGTCCATCCTAGTGACCACCCAGGTGCTGAGATATGACGGTATTTTTGGAAGTTGTTCATTGTAACAACAGCCTGTCCATTCAATTGTTTTTTAGACATAACTACATGAAAAAATAAGCCAAATCTATTCTAAATGGATCTATCCAATAATATAAACAAACACATGTTTATAGTAATTTTATAACTTCAATAGTAAAAGATGAACACAATCTTAAATTTTCTGTGAAAATTGGCTAGGAGTGTAAGTTGAAATTCAAATCCTGTCATAGTCATAATTGGAACAAGTGGAATGGTAGAAAGTACAAATACACTCTTTGCTAATTGAAATTCATATGGGACCCAATAAATACAAACTGGGATCACACGATTTTAATGGATGCAAATGGATTTCAATCAACAGTGTGAAGGGTGACAGAGAACATATTGTTTTCATTTCACGGTGAACAAAATGATTTTGATTCTCGACCTTTTAAGCAAGATATTAATCCAAGTAAGAACAGAACTGAAATATTACATGAGATGGAACTAATGCGAACATGCAGATTCACAACAAAATATGAAATATGAACCCAACTAGTAGAGAGAAAAAGGGACAAAAACATTTATGACCTTGTAAGTGTAACTAGATTGTTTGTTTCTGATATGAATAGGTGACACTGAAGAAGAATGTACTTACAACATAACCATCAGGTGTCCAACTTATAATATCCCATTTGATTGTGATATTTCCATTTGGATCAAGTGGATCATAAGCTTCTGAAAAATAAACAGTAAAACTAAAAATTTAAATTAATTGATGAAAGGATGGACAAAGTAAACAGTGAACTTTTACATTTTCCTAGATCCTCAAGCACACTAAACAAAAAAGACAGAGATGATACTTATGAAAGGTGCGATAAAAAATTTTCTGGACTTGATAAAGCAAATGACTAGAATAAACAAGCCAACATTTATACAAGCAAATAACTATTTCATGAAAACATTTACAAAGATAATCGTAATTTTTTAATTTTTTTATCCATTGCTCGGTATCAAAATTTAAAAAAAGAAAAGAGAAAAAAAAAAAAAGCAAGAGAAAGAATTTCGAAGGAATTCAAAAACCATATTTTCCACTACAACAGTAGGCATCATCAACATGAAAAGCCACCACAAGCCCATAAAAGATCAAAACTTTCAAGAGTATCAACAGTGTTTTTAGTTCCCATGTTCTGCAAGTTCCTGAAAATCACGCCATCTTTGTTTTTGGGCCCCATTCTTAGAAGTTTTCCTCTTTGCACTTTTGAAATACCCAAACCTTGGTCATTAAGGAAAAAGTACACTTCAAGGACGAAACCTGCGATTTCACGACTAAATTTTGGAACTTCAAATTACAGAGACGAAATTTCAAGGTTTAAAGTATCAGAAACTAATCTCAAAGACGACCCATTTCTCAGAAACTAAACAGCTATCAACCCATTTCCAAAACCTGGACAAAGTTCATCACCATTCATCACCCAACACAGCGCGCCACCAATATCAAACATTCATTCCAATTCAACACGCCGTGAGGACCACGTCATGCAAAACGCAAAACGGAACAAACAAAAAAACACAAGCAATCTCGTACCCAATAGAAAAAACACGACACCCCATCAATCAAAAGCCCAGAACAAACGAAAATTCCAAATCCTTAACGACAAATAAAGAAAAGGCTAGCATGAGTGCAGGAACCTGTTGAAGTGAAGCACGTGCAAGAGAAGAGAAGCAAAAGCAGAATGCATGGACAGGGTTTGAAGAAGGATCGGATCATGGGTGTGAAGGTGAAAGGGAAAAACATTTTCCTTTGAACAAAGGAACAAAGGGAATGTTGAGGCGTTCAGATTTTTTTTTGTTGGTGTGAGAGGGAAAGAGAACAGAGTGAGCAATAAGGAACAGAGGAAGAGAGCGAGAAAGTCTGTGTGGAAAAAAATTACGCGGCGGAAACTGACTGTTTTGTTGTGTCCAGTTGGCGAGTGTTTGTCAGAGCAAGAGATCGTGGGCTGAGGAATCCCACTGTAACTTGTAAGCACTGTCAAAACTTCTAGAAAATTCAGCCCACTTTACACTTTTCTATTTTTTTTTTTCATTTTTTATGTTTTTGGTTTAAATGGTTTTATGATATATATATATATATATATATATATATATATATATATATATATA